>Ga0310120_10001533_pt1 | contig 17330 bp, 21 predicted proteins | sample CB27_AW_983_MG_FD_203506 | JGI IMG/M metagenome (GOLD analysis project Ga0310120, IMG submission 203506) | Marine microbial communities from Western Arctic Ocean, Canada - CB27_AW_983 | ecosystem: Environmental > Aquatic > Marine > Oceanic | place: Canada: Western Arctic Ocean | collected...
ACCTTGAAGAAAACCACGTTGCGTTCGGACGCACCGGCGAGATAGTCCACATCGGCACCGTCGGCAACGTCATCGACGCCCACACCAAACGCGACGAATCCGATCCACACACCCAAGCCCTGAAAGGCAACAACCTTTGGCACGCCGACTCCTCATTCCGGCTCGTGCCGTCGTACGTATCAATCCTTCACGCCTATGAGACTCCCACCGAAGGAGGTGAAACGGAGTTCGTGAGCCAACGCGCCGCCTACGGACGGCTGTCCCTCGCGCAACGAACCGAGATCGACGACCTCCATGTACTCCACGACTACGTCTTCAGCCGTACCAAAACCGCGCCCGTCGACGACAAACACGCCGCGTCCCTGCCTCCAATCGAACAAAAGCTCGTCCGAACCAACCCGCGCAACGGGCGGCGCAACTATTACGTCGGCTCCCATGCTCGTTCGATTCTTGGTTGGAGTGGCATCGACAGCCGGCAGTTAATCGACGAACTCAACGATTTCGCGACCCAACCTGAACACCGCTGGTCCCAGGCTTGGCAGCCCGGCGACACTGTTTTTTGGGACAACCGCTGCATCCTGCATCGGGGTATGGGCTACGACGCCAACCGCTTCCGGCGATACATGCGCCAAACGAGGGTTCGCGGTACCGGCCCCACGCTTGAGGAATGACCCTAGGTTTGGGTGGAATGAAATCAAGCACATCCAGAGTGGATCACTCTGCGTTAACGGTAAGGATTCTGTAGTACCCACCGTCTCAGATGCTGATTCGTTTTCGTGGTCTGTCCCACGAAAGTCCCATTTTTATCTAATTAGAGCCCTTACGTTGCGCAGCCCAGACGGGTAACCATCCTGATCCCGAGTGGTTACGCCACGACTCTCGCGTGTAAGAGACCAGTGGTGAGCAGATAGAATGGTGAATGGGGATAGCTATAAGTGGTACGCCCAGTCGATCTGGGTCAGTGCCTTCAGTTAGCTAACTATTAGGAAAGAGAAAGTGAAATATGAAATATCCGCACCACGCAAGTGGTAGGGAGTTATCACATCGCAGTAGCTACAAGTGTAAAGCATGTACAACTTCTATCCATTGGGATGGAACAGTTAAAGCGTATGTGTCTGATGCGCAATTGGATGAAACCTGCTCCCAGTCACCTGCAGGTCATAACTGCTAAATAACAAGAAAATAAGATAGGCATGTGAGGGACTTCCACATAATTGGTGGGGGTCCCTTTGTCTTTCACTGTTCGGGCAGATCAGGATGGTTCTATGGCGGTCACTCAACTCAAAATTAGAGTCGACTTCGTCATCGACGGCGGAGAACTTGAATGGCTTTTCTCGACTTCAGGTGGTCCCGGCGGGCAGCACGCGAATCGTTCGCAGACGCGGGCTGAAGTTCGTTGGAACATTGCGACCTCACAAGCTGGCACCCATGAACAGCGCACGCATCTGATCGACCGTTTTGGCGAACTCATAACTATTCGTGTCGATGAACATCGCTCCCAAAAACGCAATAAAGACGATGCGTTAGAACGACTCTCAACCAAAGTGCGCGAGGGTCTGCAAGTAGACCGTCCAAGGAAGGGCACTAGACCAAGTCGATCTGCGAAACGAAAACGAGCCGACGCCAAAACTCATCGAGGTCGACTTAAACAACAACGACAACGTCCGTCATTAGATGACTGACCTCGGCAGGTCAGGGATCCGGGCAGTTTGTTCTTTCTTGGGTGGTCGAACCCGCCCAGCTCGACTCCTAAAGAGTCACGCCCGTTAAAAAGGCAGAAGGCCGCTCCGAAGAGCGGCATCTGTCACGTCGATTAAGTCAGTCTCCGAGGTTATTTCAACCATTTCTTCCATAGGGAGACCTTCTGCTGCGTGCTGATATTCGAGGAATCCACGCGAAGCCAGCTGTTGCTGGCAACGCAGAGCGGTGTTGCGGTCCGAATATGTCTGGATTGACACGTTGATTGTTGTAAAGAACAACTAGGCGGAAGAGCCTTTGCTGGCAATCAACATTGTCCCTTGGGTCTGCAACCCGAGGTCGCCATTCTGTTTAACCATTTCGTTCTTTATCTCGATGAAACCCAAATTTGGACGCGACCCGCTTACCCGCATATCAAATATTTCGATCCTTAACGTCAAGATGTCACCCGCATAGACGGGCGCCGGGAACAAGAGTTCCTTAAGCCCTGCCGACCCAACACAACTTTCACCTAAGAACCCTTCGACACTCAGTCTCATCATTAACTACATGGTGTGACAACCTGATGCGATCAAACCGCCGTAGATCGTTTCGGCGACAGCCTCAGCATCGATGTGAAAACGTTGAGGATCGAATTGGGTGGCGAACGCGATCATCTCGTCCTCGATCATTTCGACACTGCCCAGAAGGAATGATTCCCCGACCGAAAAGTCGTCGTACCCCCCGCTCTAGGTCTTAAGTCATCGACGTGGAGCACTGCGTCGTGAGGCGTTTGTTGTGGATTGGGTCAATGTGATCCGAAACATTGTTGGTAATTTGGGCAAGGGATAACGTCAGTTGTGCCCTAACAAACCGGAGACTTTCGAGGCACTTAATCGAGGGATGGGGATATGGCTGAACTGATTAACGAAACTCAGGTAGCCGGCTATCACGATGAGGGGTGGTGTGCCCCCATCGAGGTTCTCGACCGCGGGGAGGTTGCTCGATGTCGAGAAGGCCTTGAGCGATACGAGGCGTCAGTGGGTCATCCGATCGAATTCCCTGAGAAGTCGAAGTCGTACCTGCTGTTCGACTGGGCGGACTACTTGGTTCACCACCCCAAGGTGCTTGACGCGGTGGAGGCGGTTATCGGGCCGGACATCCTCGTCTATCACTCAACGACGTGGATAAAAGGGCCCCGCACTCCAGCTTTCGTGCACTGGCACCAAGATGGCACGTATTTCTTTCTCGAACCTCACCTCCACGTGACAGCGTGGGTGGCGCTCTCTGAATGCCCCGAGGAGGCTGGCTGCGTCCGGGTGATCCCAGGGAGCCACCAGTTGGGTCAGTTTGACCACCAAGACGACCCAGGTGAATGGAACATGATCAAGCGGGGCCAGGGAATCTTTGATCAGTTTGATGACGACGCGGGTGTGTTAATGCCCCTGCGCGCTGGTGAGATGTCGCTGCATCACACCGATGTCGTACATTCGTCGTCGAGCAACCACACCGACGCCCGGCGGATCGGAATTGGGATCAGCTACATCCCAACCAGCGTGCATCCAATCGGGGAGCCGACGCCAAGCGCACTGTTGGTCCGTGGAGAGGATGCTTACGGGCACTTCATCCATGAGGAACGTCTGGAGAAGGAACAGTCCGCGCAGGCCATAAAAGCGCACGCCGAAGCTAATACCCGGTTCAGAGCCCGCCAAGATCTCGGCGCGAACATCACATGAGCTAATCCATCGGTGTTTATCCACCAATTCCAAAGCTTCGAAGACTGCGACGTGTGCGAAGTACTTCGGCCAAGCCAGTCGTCTGTGAGTTGTGTCACTTGAACGGACAGGTCGGCCTCGTGTCAGTGAAACCGTGGCGTTCAAGCTGATTGGGCATGAGTCCAACCCCCGCAGGTACCGGGGTAGCTGCCTGACCAGATCAAGGTAAGGACCGGCTGGTGGCTTCAAGTGCCAGACTGGCTGTAGATAGAGAACAAATAATGAGGGGGAAACGTGGGAATGCAATCGGAAAAATACAAAGCGGGGGCGACGAAATTCGAAGAGGTCTATCCGCGGCGGGCTTCTGAAGATCCCGAAGAATTTGAGCGAATGGCCATGGAAAATCTTTTTTCTGAGTATTGGTCGCGTGAAGGTCTCAGCACCCGCGATCGCCGGTTGCTGATCCTCGGCATCGTCGCGGCCCAGGGTAACGACACCATCCTCAAGCTGCAGTTCAGCGCCGGAATGGCGAAAGGCGATCTGCAAGAAAGTGATCTGACCGAGATACCGATCTTCCTCAGCCAGTACGCGGGCTTCCCGCTGAGCGTCGTCGCTAACACCGCCGCTCAGAAGGTCCGAAACGATTTGTCGTCCTGACGGCGTCGTTTCTTATCAGTCGCGGAGTTGATATTGATGGAACGAGATTGGAAGTGCTGCTGGGTCGCTTGTACGCAGATGAAGCCTTCGTGCTTCGGAGGTTTCACGGAAACTGCGCGGCGTACCGTTTTCGCAAAAGACAGAGGAAAAGACCTCCCCGAAGGGAAATCGCTTCGTTAGGCGGATTTGGCTAACGCCTAGGCCTCGACTAGGTCACTGACCTGCGATGCCAACATCATCTTTGATTGCTTGAGTTCAATAGCGTCGGTCATCGTGAAAGATCCGGCGGTCCCATTGAGGGATTTCATCGCTTCGCTGGGATCGAGATCCTCAATCTCATAAATAGCTATGTACTCGTGCTCGGTAACAGATGGCAGCATCTCGCTGGCCTTAAATCGCTGAGCACGGACGAAGCCGTCAGCCGTAAGAACTTCCCCGAGGTGGACGTCGTTGTACCAGGCGTTGTACTCGTCCTCCATGCCCTCGACCGGACTGGTGAACACCAGAAGTACATGTTTAGTCATAGCGGTTCCCCTTTGTATCTCCTGGACGCTACCGCCCGTCCCGCCGATGTGCCGGAGTGGGTCACGCGGTTGCTTCAAAAACTATCCGCTCGGCATCGAGGGCTGGATCTTCCACCTCGAGAGTTCCGGTAACTCGGACTTCACCGAACCCCGCTTCGATGAGCATGTTCTCCACCTCCATAGCGGAATAGCTACAAATCATGATCGAATACGCGTCGTTTGCGACCTCGACACCACTATCGAACTGGAGGACAGAAATTTCGCGCACGATGCTCCGCGCCGCCGCATCGACCCCCACCAGACGGGTCCGTAACTCCAACTCGCCTCCGCCGCTCATACATCGACGATCGCCCTTGTCAGGCCATGAACCAGGCAACTCAAGATTCTCGGGAATCTGCCACGCCGTGTCCGAGTCCACGTTGTGCTTCCCTAAATGGTGATCCATCACGAGTGTTCCGCCTGATTCCAACTGCGAGTGAATGCGCCGCAAACCTTCAAGATCAGTTGAGCGGTCGCCACCGAGACCAAATGCGCCGCAAAGGACAACTGTGCAATATCGGCGCGGCAGGTCCAACTCGTGCATTGCCTGCGTATAAAGGTTGACTGGTAGTTCGTCGGCTTCTGCCTTAGCCGCACACCACGCGATCATGTCCGGGGAAACATCGCTGCCATCAACATCTAAGCCCGACCGTAAGAATGGGAGAAGTAGGCGACCAGTTCCACAACCCGCGTCCAAGACAGGTTCGCCGCAACGTTCGATGATCTTTTGAAAAAATGCTACGTCGCTTCCGCCTTCGTTAAATTCTGCCCACCAACGAGCGACCAGGCCGTAGTGCCAAGTTTGGATCTCATTGCTCATTGTTCCATCGTACGGCGGCCCTAGTAGACCCTCTGAAATTAAAACGAAGCCGCATCAATGAACGAGATTCACAGACACCGACTGATGTTTCGAACTGATTGTGGCCAGAGACCTACTAGTGGGTGCGCCGGCAGGACTTCACATGACTTGTCGCAGGGTTAGCCCTAATAGATCTTTCCTACTAAGTCGGCTCCAACAATTGCTGATCGAAGGTCCGACCACCCGTCGTCGGTTGCGCGAACCCACTTTGTTAAATGCTCCATCTTCATCATTTCTGCAATGTGTGGGTCATCGGAACTCATGGAGAGTAGGAGCTCAACGAACTGGTGGGAGCGACGTTCGGTCAGCGTGGGGCTGGAGGTGAACGCGCAATGCGCATAGCTACGCGTTCGCCAGATGATTCGGACATCGTCTTCCTCAAGGCGGTGCCTGCGCATCAGAGGTTGCAACCAGGGTTCGAAAATAATTCCAGCGTCCGCCGACTGATTTACAACCGCCTCAAAGATGGTCCGGTCATCCACCCAGCGTTGCAGGTCGGAATATTGGGTGGACTCCAGTTCTATTAGCGAGCAGTCGGTTCTAATGTCGAAGCCTTCTTCAGCTAGTTGGGTTACAGGTAAAAGCCACAGCTCGCTGGACGTTTCCACTCCCGTTGCCAAACGCCGGCCTCGGAGATCATCGATCGTTTCTATATCGCTATCGCCACGCACAATGAGCAAACTTTGGACGTTCTCGTCCGTGTCACGCATCGCCAATGTGCGGCAGTTCGAGTTCTGCTCAAGTAGTTGCGCATGAGCCATGGGCGCGTTCCAAGCGATATCGATATGTCCAGCAAGAAGTGCTGACGACATTGCGTCATAGGTTGAGAAAAGGGCGTACTCGACAGGAAATCCGGCCTCTACGAAGTACTTGCGGATCGCGTTCCAAATCAAGACTGCTCTTTTGGGGTCTGCTGCGGTAGCTCCTAAAACTAAGGGTCCCTCAGAATTCGACATAGGTGAGTCCTTCAAGTGGGCGCCGAGGCTAGTTCAGCACAGTTACGCCCCTGGACAACGACAGTCGTTCGGCCCCGCCAAGCCCTTGAGGTTTTAAGACCTCAGCGAAATCGTATCGACGCAGCGTCAACGCGGACGGGCTAGTGCTGCGGCTCATAGCCAGCTTCATTAAGCAGCGCCAGCACCTCGGACTCGGATTCGGTGTGAACTAGTCGATCTACCCATTCGTGGAATCGTTGTCCGCCGGCTTCGTTTCGACCGAACATCACGAAATCCTTGGCTCCGCTTTTGAGGCCGCGTTGAAGAAGAAATCCGTTCGCATAATCCTCATCGCGCACAACCCGAAGCAAAAACCGTTGTTGAGCTTCGATAAAAGGGCGGATCTCTTCGGTCGGTGCGAACGTGGTTAAAAAGGTTTGAGTTGTCGTTGACGTATCAGGAGTTTCACCCGGAAAGAGTTGCGACACCATGTACATCCTCCCTCCACCTGCACCGTTCGGCCCATTCACGTGAAACGAAGCGATGGCAACGTGCGGAAAAATGGTCCAGATGCCCGAAGTGAGTGCCCCGATTGACCATTGCGATTCTGGGCTTTGGTCGAGCCCGAGCATTGAAGAATCAGGGGCGCTCACTCGTTGATGAGGGCCCCAAGCGTCGTAAATGGCTTTGTTGCACAGGTCGGTCCCAAAACTCTCGCGATGCAGAATCGGAAGGTGATAGAAGTCGAGATAACCGTCGTAGGCGATTTTCCAGTTAGGTCCGTCAACAACCTGTTGACCTGCGAAGTAACAACCGGCTAGTCCTAGATGTTCGAGCATTTCGCCGTAACCGCACAAATAACGCTCAAGGTCATGGGTGCCTTCGTGATCTAGACCCACGAACACGAGTCCGGCGTATTCCAGGACCGGTAATTCGGTTAGGCCGTGGCAACTCATTTCAAGTTGTCCAAATTCGTCGTGGTCGAGAATTCCGACTAGCTGACCGAAGTTGTCGTAGCTCCAAGCGTGGTAGGGGCAAGTGAAACGTCTACTTGTTCCCCTTCCTTCAGGAACAACTTGTGATCCGCGATGGCTGCAAGTATTGACAAAGGCTCGGAGTTCGTCATCAGCGGCGCGAGTGACTAAGACAGGAATACCGATGACTTCCGTTGAGCGATACGAGTAGCGCTCAACGAACTCACAACTAAACCCCAAGACGAGCGGAAATCGATGAAACAGGGAGTGGATTTCGTCCAACCATCGATCGTGGTCCAGGTAGTTCCCAGCGGGCACCTTGCCGATAGTTTCAGCGAGGGGAACGGTCTCTGTTTTGGCGTGTGCGATAGTGCGCCGCGCCGCTTCCAACAATCTGTCTCTACTCATTGTGGCCCGCGCCGAGGGAACTCATGGATTTGTTTACAGTCGTAAGCCAACGTTCAGGTCCTGCCAGAAGTCGTCGAAGATGGAGCGGCTCTTTGGTGGTCAACGTGCGTCCTGGCTAGTGAAGAAGTCGGCGCGAGGAGTAAAGCTCTCGTCATAGACAGGTTCGGTCAGATCGCATCGGAACTTGGCTGTGTCAGCTGCAACAAGTCCTAGCTCCTGGATCAGTTCGAGCATGCCGTGGTAATTGGCATGACGGAAGTGGGCATCAAGAGACTGCTCGTCCACCCAAAGCTCATATACCTGAATACGGTTGTCTACGCACGGGTCGGCCCCGAAGTAATAGACCTCACATCCGGGTTCATTGAGACGAGTTGATTCTTGGAGCGGTCGACTCCGCTGGACTGCGAGCTCGCGTGTTTCGTTGTCTTTGAAATCGATGGTTCCAGCGATGATGATCACAGAGCAACTTTGACACAACTCCGAGCCTATTGAAGACAGTTTTCCCAAAGCGCTCTAGCCTCGGCGTATGTCTGAGGATTACGAAGATCTGCATCAATGCGCGCTGAGTGAAGACTTGGAGAGCGAACTGGTTCAAAGCCAGAGGGAATGCGTATTCATGTGGACCAACATGTCAGGCGAGGCGTTTGGGGTGGTGATGTCCTATCTGCCTAAGGATGGGAACCTATGGCTCACTGCGGCGGAACATCGCGCACGAATTTCAGCGATCCGAAGATTTCCTCGCGGTTCGGTCTGTATTTCCAGCGCGGGAACGCGCATGGGACCCAACAAGACCGTCTCCTACAAAGGAACCTGCACCGTATTGAGTGATCGGGCAACCAAAGACTGGTTTTATCCGGAGTTTTCTCGGTACCTGATGGGCGATGGTCCCAGAGCGCAAGCATTTCAAAAATACCTCGATTCCCTGGGACGAGTAATCATCAGGTTCGAACCTGACTATTCGTTGAGTTTTGACGGTGATCTCTTATGGGATCGATCGCCAGAGGTGCTTGACCTCTGATAAATGCTCTGTGTCCACCGTTACCCCAAGTGGTGATCCTCGGTTGATCCTGTGAGAGCATTGTGTGCACGACGGTTAGTGTCCGGGGTATGTCTCAGACCATGCCCTCGCCTACTGGATTTGAGTTCCTGCGGACTCCCGATGAACGGTTTGCGTCGCTGACCGACTGGCCGTTTGAACCCCGCTACGTGACTATCAGCGAAGGGCTCCGCGTGCATTACGTGGACGAGGGAACTGGGCCGACTGTTCTGTTGCTTCACGGCGAGCCAACCTGGGCTTATCTGTACCGGAAAATGATTCCCGAGCTTGTCCGTTCGGGTTGCCGGGTGATTGTTCCTGATTTAGTGGGATTCGGCCGTTCAGATAAGCCGACTTTGCGTGATGACTACACCTACGGGCGTCATCTTCGCTGGTTGACCGAAACCATTGACGCCATAGAAAGCGCGTCACCGCTCGGCACCGTCACCATGTTTTGCCAGGACTGGGGTGGGTTAATTGGCCTGTGCCACATTGCCCGACACCCAGAAACCTATAGGGGCGTTGTCGCGTCGAACACTGGTGTGCCACTTGGGCGCGACGTCCGCATGAACGATGACGATGTGTTTGCCGTTTGGCGCCAATTCTCGCAAGACGTCACGCCATTTCTAGCGTCCGTCTGTGTCGGCGGGGACTCGTCTCCTCTTAACGCGATCGGGTTCGAACTTTCAGATGAAGAACAAAAAGCCTACGACGCTCCATTTCCCGACGAGTCCTACGCTGCAGGGGCTCGCCAGTTCCCTCTCCTCGTGCCAACTTCGAGTGTCCACCCGAGCGCTCCAATCTGTTGGACGACATGGTCATTGTTGAGTCGATGTGAAGTGCCACTTACCACTGCCTTTGGCTCTGAGGACAAAGCCACCGCAGCTTTGCAAGGGTTGATGTCCTCGAGCGTTCCTGGGGCAGCTAATCAACCCCACGTGGTCATCGAAAACGCCGGCCATTTCATTCAAGAGCATGAGCCCGAACAATGTGTTGACGCGATTCTGTCTCTACTGAAACGAACGAGTTAGCTGCTCCTGCACCAACTGTTGAAAGAGCGACAAGACGCGTCAGATAGTGTCAAGCTCCCATTGGTGAGTCATGGCGGGGGTATCGAATGAATGAACTTCAAGAGATTTTTGCTGCTCAAAACATGGGGCCGACGGCACCGATCGAGGCCACCTGGCAGGTCGCTGTTTCGGCGTCAGATGTATGGGCGGCGATAAGTGAACGCGGCAATCTCACTAACGTGCACCCCTTCTGCGCGACGAACGAAGTTGAACGATGGCCAGGTCTGGGAGGATGCGATCACGTCCGCTACTACAGCGGTGTGCACTACCAACGTGACGTACTCGATTGGCGCGAGGGGAGTGGGTACGACCTCATTGTCGGTCCACCACCCAACCCAACAGCGCTGGCCACTTGGTGGATTGATCCCAGCTCGGCCACATCGTGCAAGTTTGGTATCAAAGTCACCTCCTATGTCCGCTCCGACGTCGATCCAATTGCGCGCGAAAACTACGAGGAGAAGGTGATTCGCACGGCTATCCCTCCCTACCTTCGCGGGGTTGTCCAAGGGGTGGCGTACTACGCCGAAACTGGGGATCCAGTAAAACGCAACCAGTTCGGTGCCCACGACATCTACTCACCTGAAGTCCCGGCGCGCCGATGACGGTTGAGCAGCACCCCAATGGCGTTCGCACTCGACCGGCAGAGGTGAGCGATCAGCCACGGGTTTTTGATCTGATCGAACAACTCACCGGCGAAACGGTTACTTCGAGCTGGCAAACGGTCTTCGAGTCGCATCTACGACGCGAACGCGGTGCCGTCGTCGTCGCCGAGAACGACGACGAAATTCTTGGCATTGCCACTGTGTCGTACAACATGACGATTCGATATGGCGGCGAATACTGCGAACTCGAAGAGTTGATTGTCGATGATTCAGCAAGAGGTTTAAACCTGGGACGAATCCTGGTGCAGCGAACCATTGACGACGCCCGGCTGCGCGGTTGCGCCGAGATCGGTCTCTATCTAGTGCCGTCTACCGAAGGGAACCGTGGTTTCTACGAAAAACTCGGGTTCGAGGTGCTCGGTACCGAGATGCGTCAAACTTTGGACAACAACTAAAGCAATAGCTTGATTGTCAAGGAAGCGTCACAACGGCGGCTCGGTTGCGACGACTCCAAGGTTCTCCAACTCCGTCAATTCAGACTCAGATAAGCCTGCAAGATCGACAAGTATCGATTTGTTGTTTTGTCCCAGCAGCGCCGCGGGACGCATTGGCGGTCGTTCTGAAGCGGAAGAAAAATGGATTGGAAGACAGGGCAGCCTTAAGGGACCGACCCTTGGCTGCTCAACCTCTTGAAAAGCTGATCGAGCACCGAGGTGAACGTCACCGAGAACTCCCGGAATATTCAGCACCGGCGCGGCCGCGACCCCGACGTCTTGAAGCTTGGTTGCGAGTTCAATTTGATCGAAGTTGTTAGTCCAACTAGCGAGCTCAACGTCGATAGTGTCGTGAAGCGTTAAACGTTCCGAGCGGGTGAGAGCGACCCAGTCAGTGGGTAGTTCTGCGATCTCGCATAGAACCTCCCAAGCCTGCTCGTTCGTGACCGAAATTGTGATCCACTGGTCAGCCCCTTCGCAGGGGTACACCCCTTGTGGAACGAAATCTTGGTCGCGATTACCCATTAAAGAGGGTTCGTGACCAGTCATCTGTGCCTCAACGATCACATCGCCAATGATTGACACCGTCGCTTCAAATTGCGCTGCTTCGATGGTGACGCCACCCTTAAACGGCCGGTCCCAGAGGGCAATGAGAATTGCTGCAGTTGCATGCAGACCTGCTACGGGATCTGGCCACGCGACACCACATTTCCAAGGGTGTTCATCTCTGTAGCCAACTAATTGCGAGAGTCCGGCATGAGAATCGATGGTCGTGCCGTAAGCCACCCAATTCTCCGCCGGTCCGGACCGTCCGTAACCAGGCATGGTCATATAGATCAAATCAGGTTTTAGAGAATGAAGGTGGTGTTCATCTAACCCAAGTTGGGGCATTACTCGCGGACTGAAATTCTCAATTAACACATCGGCAACGGGGACCAATCTTTCAAAGGCCGCCAACCCCTCACCCCTACTTAGATCGAGAACAACGGACTCTTTGTTCAATCCGTATTTGATTAGATGACCATTCCTGTTCCACTGATCTGGGCCTTGAACATTGTCGGGATGGAACCGTTGGGCAACAACTAAAGACTCAGGGATTTCACGGGGACCCCTTCCCCAAGGGGGCTCAACTTGTATTACTTGTGCCCCTAGTTCGGCAAGAATTCGAGCCGCAAGAGGTCCCGCCCAAACCTTTGTGAGGTCGAGTACCCGAATTCCAGACAACGGTCCTTCTTCCGATTCTGAATCCGGTAAATCAGAAGGCGTTCCAGTTGTCGATAAAGATTGAAAGGGAGCACCTGGAACGGACCATCGACCAGCTTTTCGCCAAAACTCTCGGTGCCTTAACTGGCTGTCGTCCAAGAGCCCCAGAATGGTGTTAGCAGGAGCAGATGGAATCTGAGCTGCTTGGAATAATTCACTCACTTCGCTCGCTGCTCGTTCCAACAACCACGGAGCGAGGCGTTCATCTAATAGCTTCGGAAATTCCTGGAAGTCCATAGGTGAGTTGATCCGGGGATCGTCGAGGAGACCGGAAAGGCCCGTTATCGCAAGAAGTGTCTCTAGCTGAAGATCGGTTGGGGCTGACAGAGCAAGCCAACCATCAGCGCAGCGGTACATGCCATTGGGTTGACCATGTCCGGTCCAGCGGTTGCCCATGCGGCGAAGAACGTCGTTCCCCAACTGGTAGCGAACAAAGCTCATCTGATGAAGAGCAATCAATACTTCGTGATGTGTCACCTCCACTGAATGAAGTCGGTCATTACGTTCTCTGTCGAATAGGGCTGCCATCGCGCCAACAAACGCGAAGAGTCCGGCCGCGTACAAAGGGTGAGTAGGGGGACCCATCAGCGGTTCTCTGTCAGGGTCACCCGTCAGGTAGGTATGTCCGGAGTGCGCGTAAACGGTTGCAGATGTACCCGTCCACGCCGAATATGGACCAAAAGAACCATAGGGAGAAATATCTACGACGATCGTCTGAAGACCAGTTCGAAGGGGAGATCTTTCTACTGTGCTGTGGGGATCGCTTCGAATGATGACGTCTGCTTGTTCGAACGCGGCGTTGTTGGCGGACAATCGCTTGTCTTTGCCTTGATCAAGATAAGCGGATTGGCTTTGAGTCAACAGCGACTCGCCGACAGTTGTTACTCGAGCCCCGTTGTCCGCGAAAAGTTTCGCGCAATAAGCTCCAGCAATTGACCCAGCCAGCTCAAATACCTTCAGTTCCGCGAAGGGTTTCGCCGCATTAACCATCGCTCATAGCCTAGATTCGGTTGTTGTTCTCTGAAAATCGCGGCGTGTTGACCCTGCAGAATGGGGTGCATCAACTTGGTATATGAACAAGCAAGGCGCTGGTTTGTCGCGAATTGGGACCCTTCCATGTCGGTGGCTGCTTGGTGGCGGCTACTTGCCGAATCGGGATGGGGGTATCCGCATTGGCCGGTTAGCCGATTCGGTAAAGGTTTGACACATCAAGATCACATGGAGGTTGAACGTGCACGATCCACCGTTGGAGCTTTCGGAGTTCCCAATGACGTAGGGGTGACGCTGGTTGCCCCAATATTGATGCAGTATGGCGACGAGCTACTTCTTGATCGTTACCTTGAAACCATTGCAACTGGCCAAGAAATGTGGTGCCAACTATTTAGTGAACCCGACGCTGGCTCGGATCTAGCTGGGTTGATGACGGTGGCTGAGAGAGATGGAGATCGTTGGATCATCAACGGTTCGAAAGTCTGGACAACAGGAGGTCATGCTTCTAGACGAGCAGTTCTCATGGCGCGAACTGATCCTAAGGCTGACCGCCATGCGGGCATTTCGTTTTTCATTATCGATATGAAGCAACCAGGGGTGTCGGTATCGCCACTCAAAGACATGACTGGGGACGAAGAGTTCAACCAAGTGTCGTTAACTAATGCCGAAGCAAATAGTGATGACATAATCGGCGGTCTGGGTGAGGGTTGGAGGATCGCGATGACGATGCTGCAACATGAAAGAGATGCCGACGCTGTTGGTCACGACGGCGGCGGTGATGTGATCAACCAGGTTGATCTTGACGCCCCCGTAGGCAAGGTGCAACGGGACCAGGAAAAGGGTGGCGCCCCGTCGGGGTTTTTCTATGCGACAGGTTCCGTGAAAGACGACGTTACTTTTAGTCTTATTGAACGAATCGCGTCCAGCCAAAACCCCATCCTGAGGGACTCCGTCACCAGAGCAAAGATTCAGCGGACAATCTTGGACCTCAACGCACGACGCGAACTGCATCCTTCGGTGGGCAAGTTACTCAATTCAGCGTTATGTCGAGAACTTCGTGACCTGGGTTTCGTTGCTGGGCCAGCGTCACAGTTCGCAGATGGCGACGCGATTGATGGAGGACATTTTCTTAAGTCAGCGCTTTTCGCGTCCGGGATGTCGATAGCCGGCGGCACTGACGAAATACAACGCAACATCATCGGCGAACGGGCACTGAATTTGCCTCGAGAACCCGCCGTAGAACCAAAGACTGACCGTAGGGAGGGATAGACATGCCTTCCCTGAACCGGAGCAAACTAGGCAGCCATGACTTATTCACATAGCGAACTTTCAGACAGACAAGAGATCACCGATTTACTGTCGGCGTATTGCCGCGCTGTGGACGACAATCGCCCGGACGGAGTCGTCGATCTTTTCACTGAGGATTGCCATCTCGATTACGGCGGAAAACTTCCGATCGTGGAAGGCCACGCAGCAGCAAGGAAGTTTTTCACTATTGGAACCGATCGGCTGTACGCAAGGTCAGCGCATTTCGTTTCGAATGTCGAAGTGTCCTTCCCGAGGAACAATGAAGCCCTCGCCCTCTCCTATGTGAATGCCTGGCATGAGTTTCACGAGCACCAACCAGATGCTTGGATTTTTGGACGTTATAACGACGAGCTTTCACGAGTGGATGACCGTTGGTTGATTCGTAAGAGAACGTTTAGGACGATGGGTGATTCCAACTGGGTCGGGGAAATGTCTTATATCGAACGGATGGGACCCCATCGGTAATCGCTGTAAGAGGAGTTAGTTCTGCGAAACAGGTGAATGGATCGGCTGCACTAAGAACGAACCAGAGATCGAACAACCAGTGAATCTTCAGCCACGAGATTTAGGGATGACGGCGAGGCACTTGGTCGACCGTAATTTCAAGTCCACGGGCCCCAAACTGCTCTACTTTGCGCGAGGAGAAACGCCAGGCATCGTCCTCGAATGCCAATACGTCGACGTATCGACCCCAAAATTCGAAATCACTGCCGTCGAGTTTGCGATGCCAGGCGTGCACATATGAGGTCGCCTTGGCATGGTTTGATGCTGTTCGTTCTATTCGGATATTGCTGACGTGGTGAGCCGTCGCGGTGAACAACCGCAGCAGTTTCGGTAATAGTGCCTGGATAGCTGGACGGCCTGTGACGGCTTGACCTTCGTCGAAAACGGCGTTCTCGCAGAACAACTCCGCCCACAGTTCAATCTCACCACCATCTACGTACTCAGCGTAGTTGAGGATGGTGTCGGTGATAGCGGTGTGTACTTCCGCGTCACTCATTTTTTCAGAGTTGGACATAGAGCGAGGATATTCCCTCCGTAGGGCCGGACCATGTCGTAGTTGCTTCGAGGACCAGGAGGCCTTGGAGTGGTCCGGTGCTGTTTTCGTCAGAGTTTTTGAAGAAATCTTGGCGGTCCATGTTTTTGTCCTCGTCAAGGGTTGGTAGATGCTAGGCGTCGGGCAGAGCGGAACGCCCCTTGATTCCTTTGCGAGTGCCTTCGAGGAAGGCCGCCCTAGCGGCGGAACCGCTTCCCTCCATATTTAATTGAAAAATAAATCCTTGTTCGAAACGCATGGAGCTTTCAACGTCGAACGCTTCGATGGCGTCCATCGATGCTTTGAGGTGTCGCACAAGGTTGGGTGGTTTACTCGCAATGATTCGAGCTATTTCTTGTGCTCTGTCGTCAAGATCTGAAATTGGCAACACTTCGGTGAGCGCCCCTCTGGCCCATAACTCTCGGGCAGTTATCGGCTCAGCGGTGAACATGAGGTGACGTAAGACCTGGGATGGCAGCATACGAAAGCCTTGAGCTGCACCTCCGACAGTTCCGTTATCGACTTCGGTCCATTGGAAGAGAGCGGCTTCATTCGATAGAGCTATATCTGCGCTACCCACGAGTTCTATCCCGACTCCCAAACAGTAATCGTGCACGACAACGATGACGGGCACGGGGCAGCGAGATATGGCTGTACATGCTCGTGCGGACTCTAGACATTGACCCAAGATGCCCTCGTGGCCGTCAAGCCGATCCATTTCTTTTAAGTCTCCGCCTGCGCTGAAACCCTTTCCGCTAGCAGAAATCACTATGACTCTGTCTTCTTGGGTCACGCTTTCGATGGTGTCCGCTAGAGAACGGAGGTCTTCGATGGATGTCGCGTTGGCCGGTGGGTTAGACAAAACCAGCCGCACTACTCCTGGGGAGTCAGAGGGACGTTGAACTTCTAGGGTCACCGCGCTTGAGCGTAGTTGTTGGCCAACGCGCATTCCTTGGTAGTTCTGCTTCGTCGATTCAGTTCAATCTTTTGGCGCCCGTTCTTACTGCTGGTTTAGAGATCAGGTAGTGGTCAGACCACGGCGTCTAACGCCAAAGATTCAGGTAGTCGCCTCCCTGTGTTGCCCTGTGTAGCCGGTCGTAAAGCCGTCGCATCACTTTTGAGTCAGCTACCCGGATATCGGGCGCGGCTGTTATTTGCAGCGGCGAACCTTTTAACTAGGCCCTACTGCAGGGTTCTAGAACGTGTTGGTGACCTCGGCAAACTGGTGGGCCGCGTGCGGGTAGCCGACTACGGCTTTTATTACGCGACCTGAGTGCCCGGATGTTGCGATGCCTAAATGCGCGGCAGCTATATGTTGAGGGTCTGCCATTCCTTCAGGAACCGAGCCATCGAACACTCTGGTCATCGGGGTCGCGACGCCCCCAGGGCACACAGCATTAATGGTGATGCTCTTTCGCCTTAGGGAAGTTGTTGCTGCGCGAACTAGGCCAACCGCCGCCCATTTCGTCATACTGTAAACAGGGTCCGGTGACCACGGAATGAGCCCTGCGAGGCTCGCCGTCACGGTAATAGCTCCGCCGCCTAAGCGGTCGAATACTGGCACGAGAGCGTGTAGGCCAAAAGCGACACCGTCAACATTTACGCCTCGAGCCCGTATGTACAGATCAAGATCCCATTCGCCGGGATCGTCCGGCGTTCTCGCGAAATCGGCTGGGTCCCTAAATTCGACGCCGGCGTTAAGAATTGCGATATCGAGTTGATCTAAACCATCGGCGGCCGAAG
>Ga0310120_10001535_pt1 | contig 17330 bp, 13 predicted proteins | sample CB27_AW_983_MG_FD_203506 | JGI IMG/M metagenome (GOLD analysis project Ga0310120, IMG submission 203506) | Marine microbial communities from Western Arctic Ocean, Canada - CB27_AW_983 | ecosystem: Environmental > Aquatic > Marine > Oceanic | place: Canada: Western Arctic Ocean | collected...
CTGCACCAAAGAGCCCAGGGGCATCCTGCCCGCTGAAGCTTTAAAGGTGTACATCTTCTGGAATACAGGGTGGATGGACCAATCCAGCGCAAACGTGCCTCGATCGCGCTCCCATCCACTCACCCGCACCCGGTAGCTTGCTCCGTCTTCGGCGGCCAATGTTACTACGGCATCTCCTTCACCGTCCTGCGGATCACTCTCGTCAAGCACAGTCAGTGCTCCCACCTCTTCGCCAGTGAAAATAGCAAGTTGAGTATCCCAACCAGCCGTCAATCGAAGGCTAAAGGTTCCGGTTGCGGGAGCTTCCCATGAGAACCACACGGAACCGCCTGCCTCAAATCCAGCGGTGGTTGCCGGTTCACCGGGTTCGAGGGTAGCACCAACATTGTTTCCGGATATGTCTCCCTCGACCTCGATCCCGGCAATCACCTGTGGATTGGCAAAGTTGTCATTTGCAGGCGGAGGAACCTTGAACCAATCCAGCGCAAACGGGCCGCTCTCAGATGAAAAACCGGTCACCCGCACCCGGTAGTTTGTTCCTTGATTTGCCCGCAACATCACCGTATCGCCGCCAGGAGGAGGCGCATCGTTCTCACTTTGCAGAGTCAGGTCCACCAAATCTTCGCCAGTGAAAACTCCCAGTTGAGAATCAAAGCCAGCTGTCAATTCAAACCTGAAGATTGCGGTTTCTGGAGCTTCCCATGAAAACCATACGGAACTGCCTGCCTCAAATCCGGCGGTCGTTGTCGGTTCACCGGCTTCGAGGATAGCGTTCACATTGCTTCCCGATACGTTCCCAGAGATCCCGGCAATCACCTGTGGATCCGCAAAGTTGTCATTTGCAGGCTCCTGTCCATAGACCGCATTCCCAATACAGAGAATAAGAACGAGCAGCCGCTTTTGTTGTCTAAATCTCACCTTAATACTTGCGGACTCCATCTCCCGTTCCAGGATGGATCCTGTTCGATTTTTTAGGGGCTCGGCTCACGAATGCTCAACCTCAAAAGTAAAAGTCCTTTCCGAATAATTCCAAAGACAAAATTCGGAAATTGAGAGACGCCCCACGCTTTCTTTTCGCTCCCCGATCTTCCCAGCGACCCCATTGACCGTTGCTAACAGGACAGGCCCATGAAATAAAAGCCGTTCAGCGTGACGGACCTACCCGATTTCCGGTGGAGCCATCCAGAGGCAATGAAAGGTTTTCGCCTTGTTCGGAATAACCGAAATCGCTAAACGATTTTTCTATATGCGAGCGTTCCCCCGGTTGCTCTGTTGCCGATCAATTCTGATGTGCCGTTTATTTGCCTCATCATTGGTTTGCGTGATCTCTTCGGGGATTGCAATTGCGCAGGATGCCAGAGTGCTTTCCTTCGAGAATATCGCGCAGGCGGCGAAGGGCGGGGGGGGGTGGAAACCCGCTGCGAAAGACCTGTCCCTCGCGGTCGGTGACAGGTTCCGGACAAGACAGCGAAGCCGGGCGACGCTGAAACTCACCGACCTCTACACGATGCGGTTGAAGCAGTTCACGACGATCCAGGTGACCCGCGGGCTTTTTGAAGACGACAAGTCGAAGCTGGACCTGAAAGGCGGTGCGGCGTTCATTTTCAGCCGGGAGAAAGAGGGGGAGATCGATATTTCGACCCCGGCCGCCAACGGCGCGATGCGGGGAACCCAGCTTTATGTCCAGGTTTCGGAAAACGGGTTGTCGAAATTCCAGGTCCTGGAAGGCCAGGTGGTGATGAAAAACCCGCAGGGAAACCTGGTGCTGGATGCCGGGGAAGCGGGCGAGGCGTTGCCCGGACAGGCTCCGAAGAAAACCGCCGCAATCATAGCGACCAACCTGCTTCAGTGGGCGCTGTATTATCCGGCGGTTCTTGATCCGTCCGAGCTTGAAATGAACAAAGCCGACCGCCTCGCGGCAGCGGACTCATTGCAGGCCTATGGTGCCGGGGATCTGCTGGGAGCGCTCGAGAAATATCCAGAAGGTGCCGCATCGAGTATCGGAGGAAAACTTTACAGGGCAGGGGTATTGCTGGGTGTTGGTCGCGTGGATGAGGCTCGCGCCGGACTCGGCGAAGTGGCTGCGGACAATCCCGGTCGGAGGGCCCTCGAGAGGATGATCGCGGCGGTGAAGTTCAGCGAAAAGGAGGCGTGGGATCCGGAGTCCCTTGCAACTTCCGGGGAGGCCGTGGCTGAGAGCTACTACCTGCAATCGCGATCGGACCTCAGGGGCGCGCGGGAGGCGGCGCGCCTGGCCACGCAGCTGACTCCCGAAAACGGCTACGCATGGACGCGTCTGGCAGAACTGGAATTCTCCTTTTCCCGGACGAAGGAGGCGACGGCTGCGCTTGAAAACGCCCTGCGGCTTACGCCGAGAAATGCACAGACACATGCTTTAAAAGGATTCGTTCTCAGTGCGGACAACTTGATTGAGGAAGCGCGGCAGTCTTTCGAAGAGGCCGTCCATTTGGACGGGGCACTGGGGAATGGGTGGTTGGGTCTGGGACTCACCAAGATCAAACGGGGCGACCTCGAAGGCGGGCGTGGGGATCTGCAAACGGCGGCAACGGTCGAGCCGACGGTCTCGGGATTCCACAGCTATCTGGGAAAAGCCTTCAGCATGGAGGACAAGCCGGTCGATGCGCGTAAGGATTTGGATCTGGCGAGAAGATTGGATCCGAATGACCCGACCCCGCTTCTCTATTCCGCCCTCGAACTGCAGCAGCGGAACCGGACTAACCAAGCGATTGCGGATCTCGAGAAGTCGATCGAACTGAATGACAACCGACGGGTGTTCCGCTCGCGGCAATTACTGGACCAGGACAAGGCCGTGCGGAGCGCCAACCTAGCGAAGATCTACCAGAATGCGGGAATGCGTGACGCGGCGGTGCGTGAGGCGACCCGGGCCGTGGAGAACGATTATACCAATCCCTCCGCCCACCTGTTTCTGGCGAACTCGTTCGACGCCCTGCGGGATCCGAAGCGGATCGAGCTCCGATACGAAACGCCCTGGTTCAATGAACTCCTGCTTTCCAATCTTCTCTCGCCCGTCGGCGGGGGGCAATTGTCCCAGTTCGTTTCCCAGCAGGAATACTCGAAACTGCTGGAAGAGGATGGGATCGGCGCAAGCTTTTCCAGCGAATGGCGGAGCACTGAGGAGCTTCGATCCAACGCATCGGTGTTCGGGACCGCGGGGGATGTGAGCTTTGGTATTGATGCCTACTACCGTGACGACCCCGGCGACCGGTTGAACTCGGAGGCGAATCTCCAGGAGCTTTACGGGCAGTTCAAGTGGCAGCCGACCCCGGACGACGTGTTCTATTTTCTGGGAAAATGGGCGGACCAGCAGAGCGGGGACAATTTCGAGACCTATGACAATCTGCCGTTGGCCCCTGGTCTGGACTTTGAAGAATCCCAGGAACCCGGCCTGTTGCTGGGCGGCTGGAACCACCGCTGGGCACCCGGCTCCCACACCCTTTTTCTGGCTGGGCGGTTGAGTGCGGACCAGCGCCTGACCGACACGTCGGCACAGCAGTTGTTGATCGAGAGGGACAGCGCAGGGCTTCGTCCGGGATTCATCCAGCCGAACAGTTTTGGATTCGATCAACTCACCGATCCGGCCTTGAGAAACGCGGTTCCGTCTGCTGTATCCGTCGGGACCGACTGGCAGTCCCTGGTGTATTCCGACGATCTCATCCAGGGAATCGGGCCCTACCTGGGGCAGGGGGATGTGGTCGGGGTGAGCTCAGCGCCTTTTGCCTTCGATACGAACCGGTCATTTGAAATCTACACTGCGGAGATCCAGCACATCCTGGAGTCCGACCGGAACCTGATCGTCGCGGGCGGGCGCCTGCAGACGGGCAAGTTCGAGACGGAGAGCATTCTCTCACTGGTTCGGCCGAATTTCTCCGGCGGCTTTTCGACTCCGGCCGCCCTCCAGAGAACCGAGGCCGATTTCCAGCGGATGACCGTTTACGGATATGACTACTGGAACGCGACCAGGGATCTGACCCTTATCGGTGGGTTTTCGTGGGACACGATCGAGCACCCGGACAACTTCCGGAATCCACCTGTGAATGACCGTCAACGGGAGGAAGACCGCCTTTCCGGAAAACTTGGATTTACCTATGCTCCATCGCGGCGGTTCACGATGCGGGGTGTTTACACCGAGGGAATGGGGGGCGTGACTTTCGATGAAAGCGTCCGTCTGGAGCCGGTTCAACTGGCCGGATTCAACCAGGCATACCGGACAGTCATTTCGGAATCGTTGGCTGGTTCAGTCGAGAACCCACTTTACAAGATCATGGGTCTTAGCGTTGAGGGAAGCCTTCCGACACGGACATGGTGGGGTGCGAATGTGAGAGTGATCGAGCAGGGCGTGGATCGGACGATCGGCGCCTTCACCGGCTATGATGCCGGGGTTTTTCCCATCACCCCGGCCTTCTTCCCCGATAGTGCATCTCAGAGACTCGACTACCGCGAGGTAGCCCTCGGGTTTACGCTCAACCAACTGATCGGGAACGAGTTCGCGGTGGGCGCGGGCTACAGGATAACCCGCTCGGATCTCCGGACTGTGTTCCCGGAACTGGTGGCTTCGGGGGCTCCTTTCGCAGATCTCAAGGATGGCGCGACGCTGCACGAGATCACCTTGAACGCGCACTGGAATTCACCAACCGGACTGTTTGCAACGGTAGAGGCGAACTGGTATTTACAGGATCTGGACGACGACCCGCAGGGGCTCACTCCGGGCGAGCTGCCCCGTGCGGGTGATGACACCTTGCAAATCAATGCCCTGATCGGTTACCGCTTCAACCGCAACCAGTGCGAAGTCAGTGCTGGTGTGCTCAATATCGCAGATAACGATTACCGGTTCAGTCCCCTGAATCCCTACGGAAACATCGCCCGGGAAAGGACTGCGGTCATCAGGTGTCGCATCAATTTCTAGCCTGAAAATGCCAGCCCGGTCCAATACCAAGACAAAGATGAGCCGAGTCGAGCGGAATGTTCGTCTGGCTGCCGCACTTGCCGGGATCGTATTGGCCGTCGCAGCAGGGTATCTGGCGCTCAGTCGCATGGGGGGATCACTCACCTACCTGAGCTACGATCTCCCGTTTCTGGCATATCCTGACAAAACAGCGGACGAGGTAAGAATCGTCTATCTTGACGAGCTTGACGGTGCCTCGCTAGATCGCAGCAACCAGGCGGCGCTTCTTGATAAACTGGGAGAAGCCGGAGCCCGCGCAGTGGTTTACGATCTAATATTCGATCTGCCGTCAAAAGATCCGGCGGTGGACGAGGCCTTCGCGGCGGCGATGTTGCGGTTCCGGGGGGTGGACGAGAACTGGGATCCGATCGAGGGATCCCCCCGACGCCACGTGTTTCTCGCCTGCGCCCGTGAAAGCTACGAACAGGCGGGAGCCCTTGTCGAGAGACTGATTCCTCCCAACGATCAATTGATAGGCGCCGCTGATGATTTTGGTCTCGTTGCCCTGGTCAGCGGCAAGAATTACACGGTCCGGGAACTCGTCACAGGCACCCCGGACGAACCCTCGTTGACGTGGAAAGCCGCTGCAGCGCTGGGGGGAGAGTTGGATGAAGAGGATCGGCTTCAGCCAAAAAGGTGGCTCAACTATGCTGGCCCTCCACGGCGTCCTGGAAAAACCAATCAGGCGCCGGCGATCGTCTCGATTGGAGCAGCAGAGGTTATGGGCGGTGTGCCGAGCCTTCTCCGGGATAAGATCGTGGTGGTGGGGGCGAAACCCGGGATCGTTGGCAACGAGTTGGGTCTCGATCTGTTCTACACGCCTTTCCATCGCCTCGATGCAGGGGGCAACCTGCCGCCGATGAGCGGAGTGGAGATCCAGGCAAACGGGCTGATCAATCTTTTGCGGCAAAACTGGCTCGTTCGCTCCAGCCACCGGTTCGATACCGTCCTGGTGGTTCTCTCAGGAATCCTGGTCGGCTTTTGGTTTGCCTGGATGCGCCCCCTGCGCGCGATGATCGCGGCCGTGCTTTGCGTGGGGTTGCTGGTTGCCGCCGGGATTGCAGTCATGATCCAGGGCAACGCCTGGTTTCCATGGAGTGCGGTCGCCTTCCTTCAGATTCCGGTTGCCCTCGGATGGGGATCCGGATCGCGCTACTACATCGAGCGTTTCTTCAGGGTCGAACTCGGGAAAGAACAACAGCAATTGAAGGATGCGTTTGAGAAATACCTTTCCCCGCAGATGCTCGACAAGCTTTCCGAGGACGGCTTCCAGATGAAGTTAGGGGGTGAGAAAATGAAGGCTGCAATGATGTTCACCGATCTGGAGTCCTTCACGGCAATGTGCGAGAAGGTGGCTGATCCGGAGCGCATTGTGCAAGGGTTGAATGATTATTTTGAACAGACAACCGGACATATTTTCGATCACGACGGGGTGGTGATTAAGTTCATTGGCGATGCGATTTTCGCTGCCTGGGGGGCACCGATTATCGATCCGCAGGCACCACTCAAGGCGGCACGGGCGGCGTGGAATCTGGGTCAGGATGACAATCTGGTTCTCGAAGGAATCAGGTTACGAACCAGGATCGGGGTCCATTTTGGTGAAGTCGTTGCTGGCAACATCGGCAGTCGCAGGAGGGTGGACTACACCATGATTGGAGATGCGGTGAATCTCGCGGCGCGTCTCGAAGGCCTGAGCAAAATATTTGGAACCCAGATTCTGATCAGTGAAGAGGTTCAGAGTGAGTTGGATGGTGAATTTCATACCAGAAAGGTGGGAAATTTTCGGGTCAAGGGAAAGAAGGACGTGGCAGCGGTTTTTGAAATGGTCGGGGTGGTTGCTGAGACGGACGAACCAACGTGGGTGGAGGTTTATGCCAAGGCCATCGCAGCCTTGGAGAACGACGATTTCGAGGAGGCTCGCCGATGGTTCGAGGAAGTGGACGGCATGAGGGGGAGCGATGGTGACGGGCCTTCCAGATTCTTCCTCCGGCTGTTGGAGCAGGGTGAGTCCATTCGCCAGGGTGTTTACAACATGACAGAAAAATAGGATCGTCTTCCCCGGATCACGGATCCAACAGCCTCAGAGGTGGCGGTCATACCGCTCTCGGCTTTCTGAATTCCCATGCTAAAGCGTATATTGATCTGTGTTTTCATCGCGTCCTGCATCGGGTTCGCGGTGTATCTTTTCAAATTGCAGGACGCCCGCGGATCCATGGTGAAGGGAGAAGGAGGAGAGAGCGGCTCCGAAGAAACTCCGGTGGCTGAGCTGAAATGGGATCGGGAGATTCGGGAAGTCCCGGGCAAGGAATCGTTGGCTTCGCTGAGGGAAAAACTTTCTGCCAGGCCAACCTCTGAAGCGGTTGCCGAAATCGAGGAATTTCTCCGTAAAGGTAAGGACAGGAAAACAGGGCTGCTCCTCAAGATCGGAACAGGAGGCAAGATCGAGGGTTGGCCGACCCTGCGGGTGTTTCTCCTGGATCTGCTTCTTGAGATCGATCCCGAGGAGGCGGCTCGAATTAGCAGGGAGATCCTGACGATCGAAACGTCTGCAGACGAGTGGGCTATTGCTCTAAGGAACGTGGCGAAGGGTGAGCGCACAGGAGGGAACAGGGATTACCTTCGAACAAGAGCCGAAGAGTTGATCACCAATCCCGAGTGGCAGGCGCAACCCTCCGTGGGATACTTGAATGCATTCGATGTTCTGGTTTATACTGGATCTACTGAGAGTTCGCCGCTGCTCTCTGGATTGATCCAGCGGAAAGACCGTCGCGACCTGGCCCACGCGGGCTTTCTTACAATGGACCGCTTGGTGCAGCGCCAACCGGTAGATATGTTGACGCGATTGAAAGCCGACCGTGCACTTCAGGAAAGCAGACCCGAAATGACTGCACAGCAGTTTGCCCGAGCCGATCTTCGTGACACCTCACAACAAGCAATTGTAAAATCGTGGCTGCTCGATCCCTCCCGCACGCCGACGCAGCTTCAGAATTTTGCCGCTATCTATCCCAACAACAACAAATTGATTTCACACAACATGCTTACTTCCCAAGAGTGGGTTTCCGGAACGGATTTGAATGCCCATGATCGGGAAGTCTTGGAAGTCATTCGAGACTGGAGAACGGATCCCGCCTTCGAATCACGATCCCAGTATCTTGAAGTCATGGCTAGACGTGTTTCCCAATTCGTGGAGAGTGCGGATGGCTCTTCCCGGTGAGGATTGCTAGGAAATCGCTTTTCCCGCCCTGAATTCTTGGAACTCCAGGAGCCGGGGCAGGTGGGGGTGCAATATGAATGCTATCAGCCATTTTGGGCTTCATTCGTCCGCCTTTTACATCACCAAATTTTCTGTTTTTCGTCCAAGCTGTTACTTTTCTATTGATTCATAAATTCAAATGCTCCTGCCGAATAACTAATGATTTCAGGGAATAATTAATCAAGAACACAATCGCTATTCCTAAAAACCCTACACCTGAAATTATCAATGAATTAATGACATTATCATTTTTTGTCATCCCGCCTAATATCCCACCAATAACAAAAATAAAAGCAGACAAATACTCAGCTATTAAGGCGTAATTCAATCGCTTGAGCTGCTTAATCTTGGCCGATATAATTGTTTGATACTTATCTTTTTCTAAATTCAGGTCTCTAATCTCATTATTAATGGCAATTAGAAGATTTGAAGTAGATAAAATTATCATCCCAATCCCGGGGAGTATTGTTAAAGGGATATACCATTCCATGGCTTACAATATAGTGGTTACTAATTATATTTCAATGATCTTATAATTCACATTCTTGCCAGGACTTTCTTTTCCAAGCTGGGCTTCCTGGAGGCTGAGGGGCCGGGGTAAGTGGGGGTGCCACTTCTCCGCTTCGGCCGGTTAGGCGGGGCAGTGGGAGAGCCCAGGCGTGGCCCAGCTGATCCTGGAAGAACAAGATCCCTGCCGCCGGGAAGTATGCTGGAGTGGTCATGTTGAGCCTCGAGGATCTCGATCAGCGACTGGCCCGGGCCTTCCAGCTGGCTTGGCCTGGGAATGGACTCCTCACTGATCCTGCGCAGCCTGCACGAAATACTCGACCACCCGGGCCGAGACCCGCAACTCCGCACCAGCCTCGCTCCAGATGTGGATGTCTCGGAGTCCTCCCACAGCAGTTGACAACGCAAGAACAAATCTCTCTGTTTCACCTGAATGGATTTGCTCATCGTATGAGAAGAAGAGCGGTAATCACAGGCTGCGGCATCGTTTCGAGTATCGGCAACGATTGCGATCAGGTGTTGCATTCCTTGCTGAACAACAAGTCCGGGTTGGCCGCGGTCCCCGAGTGGGGAGAACTTGGCATGAAGAGCCAGGTGGCCGGGACCCTTGAAGGCATAGACGAAATGGCCGTCCGGCAGGAAATCGGACCCAATAGCCGCTACATGGATATGTCTGCGCTCTACTGTGTCCTGGCATCCAGGGAGGCCGTACAGAACAGTGGATTGCAGGATGGCGAACTGGCGAGCGAGCGGGCTGGCTGCATTGTGGGTCCAGGCTTCGCGAGTTCGGCTCCCATCTTTTCGGCCGGAGCCAAACTCAACTTCAAGAAGGGACGAATCAGCCCTTATGGCGTGACGCGATGCATGACCAGTAGCTGTGCCGCCAATCTGACCAATGTCTATCAGATCAAAGGCAGGAGCTATTGCATGTCGTCCGCCTGTGCGACGGCGTTGCACAATATCGGACACGCCATGGAGTTGGTCGAGTGGGGCATCTGCGATGTCGTGCTGGCCGGGGGCGCAGATGAACTGTCCGCCATCTATACCTCCCTTTTTGATGGCATGAGGGCAGCGATCTCAACCTCGTTCAACGATGAACCTGAAAGGGCCTCGCGACCCTACGACAGGGACAGAGACGGATTTGTGATCAGCGGGGGCGGCGGAATCGTGGTAGTTGAAGACTATGAACGGGCAAAGGATCGCGGGGCCACGATCCATGCGGAGATTTTGGGATACGGAGCCAGTTCAGACGGGCACGATATCATCCAGCCCGACCCGACCGGCGACGGGGCTTATCGGGCCATGACCCAAGCGGTGGAGATGGCAGGTTGTTCGGCAGGCGGAGTCGATTATGTGAACTCCCATGGCACTTCAACACCGGCCGGTGACATCGCGGAAGCATATGCTTTGGATCGGGTTTTTGGAGTGCACAAACCTTCCATCTCCTCCACAAAGTCGTTGACTGGCCACGGGATTGGGGCCAGCGGCGTACAGGAGTTGATCTACTGCCTCTTGATGATGGAGCACGGATTTATCACTGCTTCCGTCAACATTGATGAATTGGATCCGGCGCTTCCTGACCTGAATATTGTCACCGAGAACACGAGAACTGATCTGCAAAGGGTGCTGACAAACAGTTTTGGTTTTGGCGGAACCAATGCTAGCATGTTGCTCGGAAAAGGAACGGCCGCTTGAGCGTTCTTGCAGGAGGAAAACCCAAATACCAAGAAGAGCGTGATGGACAGAATGGATCTGCTGAAAACCCTGTCGAGATTTCTGAATGAAGCCATGATGGGGGCAGCAAAGGACATCCAACCGGATGATGATTTGGCGCAAAGGGGCCTTGATTCGATGGGAACCGTTGAATTCGTCACCCTCGTTGAGGAGGAATTCGGGCTGGAAGAAATTACTCCCGAGGAGATCTCCCGGATTGCTACGCTGAATGACGCAGCAGACCTGGTGCTTGCCAGGCTGGAAGGCACTTGATCCGCCCCGGAATCTCTGCCACCCGGAAACCCAGATCACTCTGGAAACACATTTCCGAGAAAAAGCGACTTTCGGTTCGCGAGCATTTCGGCGGTCGCGTCCTCGATGGCCTTCTTTACTTTTCCGGCGATCACCTGGTAGGGCTCCTGGCCGGTGCGCTCCGCTTCTGCGATGGCGGCGACAGGATCGACGGGCGGAAGAATCTGCAGGTGCCACTTTGTGGGGAGCGGGAGCAGAAAGAACGGAAACGTTGGCGTGATTGGAAGACAGGGCCACTCTAGACCCCGCTGAACCCACCTCCAATTGAGCTTTCCAAAGATCGGATAAATCTCGGCGCACCCCACCATCACGAAGGGAATCACCGGCGCTGAGTGTTCCAAGGCGAACCTGGCGTAATCCGGCCGTCCGAAGCTGCCGAGTTTGTAGACGTCCTTGTAGTACTTGAAGGTGCCGCGAATTCCCTCGGGATAGATCCCGAGAAGTTCTCCCCGTTGGAGAACCTCGCCCGCGTTTTTCCTGCAAGCAATCACTCCGCCCATGCGCCGCATGAAGCGAGCCAACACTCCCATCTTCACAAGGCTCGGGTGCAGGAGAAAACGCGGAACCCGCTTTCTGTACTTCGTGATCATCTGCACCACCATGACGGCATCGAGCGGCATGAATCCGCGGTGAGGCCCCACCAGGATGGCAGAACCCCGCTCTGGGATGTGCTCGAACCCCCTGTGTACGACTCGAAAGTATACTTTCTCGAAAAACTTGAGCCTGCCCTCGGCCGCGCGGCGAATGAAGGGTGCATCCAGACCGTGGGAATCGGAGTAGTCCACAAGGTCGAGCGATTCCTCGGTCCCCTTCCCGCCATCCCCGACAAACTGCTCGAGTGCGTGGATGGTCGACAAGGGGACGTCAGTTTTCCTGGCAAACCGTTCCCCGCATCCCGTGCAGGAGTAGCGAAAGTAGGCAAGGCGCGCAGACCGCGACGACGCCTTCCCCTCCCCGGAACTCCGATCTCCAAAGAGGCGAAGAAAAGTCCAGGGAAGCGTGAGGCATCGGACCTTGGCAGCTTCCAGGATTTTATGCAGCGGGAGGGCATCGCAAGTAGCGATGTTGTAGATACCGGTGAGATGCTTCTCGATCGCCACATGCACAGAACGGACGAAATCCGTTTCATGGATCAGCTGAATGGAGGGGTCATACCCCATCACGGTCAGCGTACGATGCTGCTGCAGGAGTCGATTGAACCAGCCGTCCGCCCACTTTCCGATTACATGCGCGGATCGCAGGATGAGGAGCCGGTCGGATGGGACAGTCTCCCGCACCCCCGCCTCCAGTTCTTCCCAAAATTCCGCCCTGGCATTCGAAAGGGCCGGACGCCGCTCCGCATTTTCTTCCACCATTCCAACTGAATGATGATCAGGACCGTAGACGTCCAGGCTCGAGTGCAACACCACACGTGCAGTCGGAGCCCGATCGAGAATCCTGCGGGCCCGGTTCAACCATCTTTTGCCCTGATCCCGATCCGGGTCCGCCGACAGCAATATGAGCAGTTGACCCGAGCAATCGACGAGCGGAAGAATCTCTGAATCCGTCAAGGACAGATCGAGTCGAACAGGCTTCACCAAGGTGTCGGGATTCACGAGAGTTTCCAGTGCCTCGACTAATCCCGCGGGCCCTCCAGCGACAAGCAGGACGCCCCTATTCTTCTCGTTTGTCATCTGGCCTGTGAACCCGGCCTCAGCAATCCGCCAACCAGCCCCCCTCGTCAAGAGTATCGCGCAGCATCCTCGTCTATCGTTAATTACTGATATTCTTCCTTAGTTAGCTCAACCTTGGATTCCTCTTCCTCGACGTTTGTATAGCGTTTGATACCGCAAAGCACGGACAATTGATGTGTTGCATCGCTCCCCGAAAACTCCTAAGCAAAGGGCGTTAATCTCTATAAATGTAGAATACATGAGTGCCGAAGCCGCGAATAATGCGAATTCAATGTTCAAGAAAATAACGTCGATCCCCTCGTGGACGATGCGCGGAATGAACAAACTTTCCAAGCAGGGCCCGTCCAACATGATGCAGCACCTCACTCCTGGCCCAGTGCTCAAAGCGACCGCGGGAGCAGGCACGAGGGCGATGCAGGGCATGAGAGTCTCTATGTCTCCCCCTGCTGCCGGCGCGGCGTTCACCGAGATCAAGAACAAAGGCGGGGTCTATCTGCTCGTCCGGCAAAACAAGCGCGCGCTGGAAATCCCCACTCCCACTCCGCATCCTTTCCCCATTGATACGTATCTCGAGCGCGCTTATGAGCGGGAGGACTATGCCGCGCTCTGGGCAGTCGAAGGACTTGGACACCTCTTCGGTGAAAACCAACTCGATGCGGGCGACACTTCGGAAGCTACCAATTTGCTCGGAGGCTCTGGAGCGGACGGACTCTCCGCCAAATCAATGCTGATGCTCCACGCCGGGATCGGGCTGGCCTACGCCCAGCGCCTACTTGGAGAATTGAATACGCAACCATCCGACGAAGAAATCCTCGAGGCAACGCGCAAGATTTTCGAGCTTTGCCGGCAGAATTCGCGACCTTCCCATTTGGGGGCCACCGTCGAATCGCTGGGACTGGTGACACGGACCTTCGAATCAAAACTGCTCTCGCAAGTCGATCGAGCTGTCGAAGAACTTGAGCCCCAGTGGCGAGGTTACTTTTGGCACGGAGTCGGCCGCGCTCTCTATTTTCTCCCCTTGAACTTCCTCCCCTGTTCGACTTGGGAAGCGGTGGAAATGGCGACTCGAGAAAGTGTCGATGACATCTCCCGTCACAATCTCTACGCCGGCGTTGGGTGGGCCATGGCCATGGTGAACCTGCGCAGTCCCAACGTCCTGACCGACCTGGTGATCAAGCCGCATGGAGACAAGCTTCTCGGCAATATTTGGTTCCAGAACGGAATCGCGTCGGCTCTCGTCATGCGCCAGGACACCACGCCCGGGACCCCGTTGATTCAAGCCTTTCTCGATACCACCGAGAATTCGAATGACAGCAAATTGCAATCGCAATGGGAAACGATCGTGAGCGCGCCGGCTCGCAAGGCCCTCGATACCACTGGCCCAGAGTTGCTGGCATCCGATCAGATCGGGCGGATATTCGAATACACTGAGCTCCTTTGAGCGTCGCGAGCAGTCGATGGCGGCTGTCTGGTCCCATCTGAGACGGCTACGGGCCCAGGGTCTGCACAATTTGGTTGGTGCTTCGCATGGCCCAGCTTGTCTGCTACGCCCTCAAATATTCCTACATCGTCTTCGTCGCAGATTCGTTTCGTCGCCTGCCGGGGCGCCAGGGATATCCCGTCCAGGCCGGTCCGACTGCCCGAATTCTTTGGTCTCTTGGACCGCGTTCCGCCGTTTGACTATCCCACGGCCGAGCGCATCTCTTCCGAAGAAACGGGCGGCGAATTGGCGGAGGTGTTCGAGAACCTCTCCGCCGAACCAATCGCCACCGCCTCAATTGGTCAAGTCTATGCCGGAGATCTCGACGGCGAGCGGGTGGCGATCAAGCTACAGCGGCCCAAGGCCGAATCGATGGGACTGTCCGACATCCGGGGGGCCTCATTAAACGTCTCGACCCGGAGTTTGATGTGGGGGACACGCTAGCCAAGGCTGCCCGTGCTCACCTCAAAGCGGGATTGCGCCGTAACGTTTTCTCCTACGAACGCGTGTTCGACGCGTTCACGAGCGGGGGTGAACTCGTTGCGGACGGACCCGAGCCACTCCGCGTCGCAATGTCCAATGTAGCCAACGCCCTTGATCTTCCAGTCGTCCAATAGCCGATCCCGAATCGCTTCAAGGTGAGAAATTTGGAATTTGGAATGACGGCGATTAGTATTAACCTGTCCCATCGACCAACAACGAAATGAAAGAGCTCATAAAATCGGCGATCAGTCTCTCATGGGCGGTCAGCTTGGCCGGAATCCGGGGAGCGGGTGCCATAGCGAACGAAAACCAACGTGACCTGTTTCTCAAGGAAACCGAGTCGATGCTCAACAATGCCATCGATGACACCGTGAACACCCTGGGTCGGAATCTTCGTGAGACCTACCAATTCGGTGACAATATCCAGCGTCGCATGATTGACGCAGGTCTCGGAGCAATCACGTCGGTGGTGCCAAGGGGGGGGAAGTAACGCCCCTGTCCCCACCCACCGTCATGCTCTCGACGCCAACCTCGTCCAGCGATTTGCCCGCCACTCGCAAAGGAATCGTCCGAGCGGCGGTTATCCGCCTAGATACGGATCTTCTTTCCGTGCAGAGCGGGGTCCTGGGTGCCTCGGAAAAACAACTCGCTCCCTTTATTGCGACCCTCGCTGAACTGGGTCCCGTCTTCTCCCAGTTCGGGCGCTATCTCGGCACCCGTTACGATCTTTTCCGCCCCGAACTCTGCCAGGCTTTTCTGGAGACCGGCACGGTTTCTCTTCTGGACGCCGAAGATCTTGCCCTTGCCCACATTCAGGAATTTCCCGAGGCGACCTCAAGCTGGCTCTCCAAGCTGCGTCCTGAAGCGAAACGTTCCGACCACCTCACACATTATTATCGCTGGCCCGGACAGCCCCATCTTTCGCTGCGTCTCCTCAATCCAGCATTCCTTGAGTTGTGGGAAACTGATCAACATCTTCTGGTTCGCCTTGCTGCGACCGCCAACCGCCTCTGGCCCCAGACCACTCTCAAGGACGTCATTGTCCCCTTCCGAAAGAGGATCGAGCAACTCATGGACCTCGAAGCCCTGGCGCTATCATACAGTCACTTCGGAAAGCTCGCTCGCGAGAATGACATGGTCGGATCCAAGGAGTTTTCCCTCCCCGAAACTGCGGAGGAGTATTGTGCCCCGGGGATCCTCGGAGTGACCGAGCCTCCTTCAAGTGCAAGCGCACCGACCGCCCGCGCCGCCTTTGAACGACTCTGGAAGACCGAGCAGAATGATTCCGCCCGGATCGATCTTGCCCGCAACATGTGCATGCTGTGGCTTCATTACACCTTGAAGGGTTCATGGTTTCCGATGGACCTCAGCCCGGAGAACCTTGGGGTGAGTACAAAAGGCTCACCCGCCATTCTGGGCGGTCCCCTCGCGATGGTGAGCAACGAGTCTCAGGAGTTTCTCATCCGCTACCTGTGTGCCACCGCCGCCAATCAACCCGACATCGCCGCCGACATCCTTGTCAGTCATCTCCGCCCCATCCGAGGGGCTAAAAACCTGGAGGAGGTTCGCGACCTCTTCAGACAGATTGTCCCCTTTCGCGATGGCCAGATCAACAAAACGGAAGAACACGAACTCTTCGCCGAGCACGTGCTCGTTCAGTTGCGCGTCATCCGCGAGGCTGGATATCCCCTCGATTCCGAATTGCTGGCCTTCCTGCAGAGCTTCGCCACCTTGGCCCGGTCAGTCCATGCTCTCTCTCCCCGACGGGACACCTTCAAGGATGCTCTCTACGAGTTTCGCTGGACGGACTCCCTCGCCAACCTGCGCAGTCTCCTCTCCTTGAGCACAGCTACAAGCCATGGCCAGGAGTGGCTGAACCTCATGATGGAAATCCCCGAAAAAATGAACCTGGCAGCCCAGGGCCGTGGAATCGCCCACGCCGCTCCTCATTCCTCCGCGAAGGAGCCTTCCAAAATCGCAAGCTCCCTCTTCATTCTACTTTCCCATGCCTTTGTTCTTTTCGTCCTCGCGTGGCTCGTCCAATCCTTTCTCGTCCACGAGCAGGGATCGGCAGTTCTCCTGAGCCTTCTGGTGGTGTCGATCATCGGCGTCAGCATCTCGATGATCCGCTCTCTCCTCGCCCGGGAATAGCCCCAGTCACTCCATTGTCAGACGAAACCCATATCGCTTGACGGAAATCTCTCCTCCCGAAGGTCCAATGAATACCGATTTCAAACACACGAACCAGATCGTTGATTTCGCGTTACCGCCCGTCCGTGGAGGGCCCGGCAGACTGAGCCAGCACCTCGTAAGCAAGCAGGGCGCGGTCATTGTCTTCTGGTCGGGCGTCTGTTCTCACTGTGTCCGCTACGACGCTTACCTCAATGATTTCGAGAATCGAAATCCTGGAATCGCCTTGCTGGTTGTGGCGGCTCGCGAACACGAATCCCGGGCGCAACTTCTGGCCGCACTCTCGCAACGAGCCCTGCAGTTACCGCTGCTGCACGACGCCGATCGTGCCCTCGCTCATCAATGGTTCGTCCGCCAGACTCCCACCGCATTTCTGATCGATGCGAACCTCCAGGTGATTTACCGGGGAGCGATCGACAATTTCAAGTATCCGCAGGATCCGGAATACGAGCCTTATCTCGATGCCGCGATCGAGGCGTTGTTGGGAGGTAGTTCGCCGGCTCGCCCCGAAACCGCCCCCTTCGGGTGCCCAATCGAGTCGATCCACTACATCCTGCCCAAGCCCCTGGGCCGGTAGCGGCCCCTCCTGCCCTTGCAACCCTGATGATGAAGGTGCCCCCATGCCGAATGCGATTCTAAGCTCGCTCGTAAAAACTACCGGCCCCCTCATCGAGTCGGGCCTCACCATGGCCGACCGGATGCTTGGCGATATGCGCTCATTGGTGAGAGACTGTG
>Ga0310120_10001536_pt1 | contig 17329 bp, 20 predicted proteins | sample CB27_AW_983_MG_FD_203506 | JGI IMG/M metagenome (GOLD analysis project Ga0310120, IMG submission 203506) | Marine microbial communities from Western Arctic Ocean, Canada - CB27_AW_983 | ecosystem: Environmental > Aquatic > Marine > Oceanic | place: Canada: Western Arctic Ocean | collected...
AATCGTCAGGAAATGATCCGGAAGAGAGAAACGTCCGATATGCTTTCTCCGTCGTATCTGCTCCACCCGTGCTCGTGCCAAGGAGCACAGCGATTCGGTCGGGCCGCCATCTTTCTCGAAGCCCATCGAGTTCGGAGCCAAGCTGGCTTAGGAGGAGGGCCGCGATCTGGGTCGCGCGGGTCGTCCAAGCCTCGAGTTTCTTGGGAAGCGCCGGCAGCTCGCATTCGACCGCACCGACCACAGTCTCGAATGGAAGCGGAATGGGCGACGGACCCAGACCCGATTGACCCTCGAAGAGCGACTTTTGCACCGCGCTGGCGTTCGACCCGATCGCATTGCACAACGCGATGCCGGTAATCGGATAGGGAGTTCTGGACATGGGCTCGACGCTCCTACTGACTTCGCGGAGAAATGGACCGTGAATCGGAATTCGAATCGTCTCGACCCCCAGACCGAATCGGATGGCGGCGCGATTGGAGGAGCATGTCTTGAAAAGCATTTTCCTTTCGAAAGACATCGCCGGCCAGAACACTAATCACGCCTGACCGCAGACTGCCTTCATCCGGCGCGCCAAAGATCAAGTGATCCACGAAATGAGTGTTGTAAAAGCGATAGACCAGCGCTGCAAACGTGTCGTACCCACGCTTCATAGACTCTTCGACCGACATCATGAGTCTGGGATCCTCCTCGGTTCCCGTCTCCAACGCCGCGATCAGGGGCTCTGCGACGGCCAAACCGCGGGTGATCGCCAAAGACACGCCGGAGGAAAAGACGGGATCGATGAAACACGCCGAATCGCCGACACACGTATATCGAGAACCCGATGCGGCGGTGTTTTCAAAACTGAAGTTTCCGATCATCTTCGTTTCATCTCGCCGAGCGCCCGCGATGAGTCGCTGAAAGAGCGGGCTCCTTTCGAGATGCTCGTCGAGGTGCTCGCGACGCAATCCGGACTTTCGACTGACAAGCCCAACGCTCAGCCGATCGTTCGTGAGCGGAATGGCCCAGAGCCAGCCATCGGGAATCACGATGATCCGAATGTCGTTCTTGGGCGGGAACTCATCTCGCGCGGCATCGCCCAACCCGGAAAAATGCGAAAATACCGCGGCCTTCCCAAATCGATCGAAGCGGCGGCTGGAATCGAATTTTCGCGCGAGCAAACGATCTAGACCCGTCGCGTCCACGAAGTACCGCGCGCGCAGCTCCCCGTAATCCGTGGACACACGAACTGCGTCTTGCTCGCAGCTGATATCCGAAACGCTGATCCCGTGCCGGACATCGGCGCCGACGTCGACCGCTCGATCGCGCAGCAGGGTGTCGAATTTTGCACGCTCAACCTGCCACGCATAGCGCTGGGGACCTGGCAGAGCCTCGCCAAAATCGAAAGACTGGAGCCGGCCGGTTTCTTCACAAATGAATTGAGCCCCTCCCTTATAGAGAAAGACCTCTGGGTCTGGCTCGATGCCGAGCCTCGTCACGATCTGCGCCGCCGACGGGAGCAGGGATTCGCCGATATGAAAGCGAGGGAAATCTTCTCGCTCGAGAATCAAGACGCGCACGCCTGACTCGGCTAGGGGAATCGCAGTCGATGTGCCGCCGGGTCCTGCACCCGCAATAATCACATCCCACATTTCATCATCCGGCGACGCCGTCAAGTGACACCTCTACTACGCAATCTCCACGCTCCACATGTTGCTTTCTACTCTCTACCGTCCAGCAAGCCGGACGCGCACAGGTCTTGTGCCGTACACCCCGTCTGGGCCGAGGACTGAACCATCCGCCGAGCGTATTGTCTAGAGTCCAGTCCAGCTCGCACACGCCCTTGACGGTCGCCACATCGCGACTGCGGAGACTCTAGCGCTAGATCTTTCACCTACTCCCGCCCGGTTCGTCCGTCTCAGAAGACGATGAACGCGGCGGAAAGAGAATCTTCAGGAGTGGATCAGCAAAGCCGCCCACGAAGTGCCTGAATCTCCAATGTCTATAGACGTATTCGACGGCAAAGAGCGTCCCAATCAGCAGGTACGAGATCAGTCCGGTAAAGAGTGCCCATGCCCTGGGATCGCCCGCGAGCGCCAGATAGAAGGCAACCGATCCGTTGGCGACGAAGAAGCCACACCAGACCCAAGTCACCGATCGGCAATAGCTCACTTCGTCCGCTGTGAGGTCATCGGTTTGCAAGCGAGCGAATCGCTCGATCATCGGACGTGGCCCACGCAGCGAAAGTCCGAAAGTCGTGAGCAGCGCGATGTTGATCAGTGTTGGCGTCAAAAGCAAACCCATCGGGTCGTTCCAGATTGCCGTCATCACGGCGACGACCGCTACTGCGACGACAGGAAGCCAGACTTCCCTCGCAAACGCGATGGCGGCTGATCGCCTAGCGACGAGTAGTCGGAGGCCGAGGAGGCCGATCACGACCAAAGCGACCATGCGTGGTTCGAACCGGGAGAGAGAGATAAAGATGAGGAACGGGTAGGTGATGCCGAGGACTACTTGAAGGATTGTCATTGAGGGGGCACCTTAGTTTGGTCGATCATGTCTGGGTGAGAGTTGCATAACGCGAAAGGTGCTGCTTTGGGACTATCATAATCTTGTTCCGCAATGCGAAGGAGCACAGTCGTCGCCAACGGCTCAACCGGTACACCGCGAGCGCGAATTTATGTGGCAAGGGATTGAGAGGGCGAACCTGTGTGCCGGTGCGACATAAGAGATTTTCAAGCCCCCGTGCCCGCCCACCAGGCGTTCTCTTTCAGCGGACACTGTGTTTATCACCCCATCGATACGAGCGCCAATCCGCACTTCAATACTCGAGGACAAATCGGGTCGAGCGAGCTACCCGTTCTGTTCTTGCTGTACAGAAGATCTTGGTCGCGCGACGATGTGATCGAATAGACTGACGGCGGAGAGCTCTCTTCGTCGGGAGGAGGTCGAATGAGTCGATGGGCAGCGGTGTTCATGGTTCTTGTGGCAGTCGGCTGTGTTCATACCTATGAACTTGAATCCCGCACAGCCGACGCTCTGTCACTAAAATTGTCCCGCCAGACCACGTTCTATGTCGGTATTCCAGACAATGGCAGGTTCGGAAGCCGAGTGTATTCAGGATCTGGGGACATGACCGCGCAGGCAATAGTTGCCGCGCTCTCGGGGCATGTTAGAACGGTGCGAACTGCGAGTTCACCCGCCTCCATTGAAGAGACCCTCGCGGCCGCCCGAATCGTATCGGCGTCCTATATCGTCCAGCCAACCATCCTTCACTGGGAGGATCGGGCAACAGAATGGTCCGGAATTCGGGATCGCATGACGATTCGACTACAACTCATCCGCACATCCGATGGAGAGGTTCTGAACTCAACTATAATCTCTGGAAAGAGTAGGTGGGCAACGTTCGGCGGAGATCACCCGCAAGATCTCTTGCCAGAACCACTGAGTCGGTATGTAGTCGGGCTATTCTGAACCTGTAATTGCGTAGCGCGAGAAAACCCATGATATCAAGAAAATGTAGTTGCCTGATCGTCTCAGTTCTATTGCTGGCGACCGCTGGGGTCGCACCGTCTTCTGCAGCACTGAGCACGACGATTCGAAATGTACCCCCAACTCCGCACTTCGCTCCAATCGGTACGCCGCTACGCGATCTCGCGGCCGCCATCCAAATGGCAGCCGACACACAAGGCTGGCGAATTGTTTCAGAGACTCCGGGGTTAATCCTCGCGTCGCTGCGCGTACGAACCCATGAAGCATGGGTCACGATCGGCTTCGACGAATCAAATTTCTGGATTGACTACTGGGATAGTTCCAATCTTAATTACAATCCAAAGGACCTGAAAAAGACGCGAACGCGAAGAGGCATCAAGGGGCCCAGAATTCACCGAAACTACAACATATGGGTTAGTAGTTTCGCAAAGGCGATCGCGATGCGCGCAAGGATTCCTCCAAAGGCGAAGTTGCCTGAGACCGCTCCCCAATCAAGCCCCACCATGATCGCGGATGAACTCAGGAAACTTGACGAGCTTCGTCGAGGCGACGTGTTGACCCAAGAAGAATTCGATCGGCAGAAGGCTAAACTACTTGCACAATAAGGTAGTTCGTGAACGAGGCGAGAACGCATGAACCGACCAGCGATACTTTTGGTGCCATTCCTCGCAGTTTTTGGCTGCGTCACTCTCCGCGAGAAAAACGCTCACATGGTGCCGGTAAACCCCGAAGAAGAGCGCTGTCCCAATGTAGACAAGGCGCTTCTCGTGTTCGAGAGAGTGCGGTCCAACATCGGCTAGGCGTACAACGTCACTGTTTGGAACGCGAAAGACGCGTCTAACGAGCCAAAGCTTTATGCACCCCTTCTCTTCGCTCTTCACAGGGGTGCCCGCCGCGGCGAAGTACTAGGACTCAAGTGGAAGGACATTGGCCCGAAGCAGATTCAGATCCGACGCGGACTCGTATGCGGCAGGCTCAGGACTGTGAAATTACAGATCGAGCCGGACATCCTGCCATCATCTGCCTAGATGATGGCCAAGGAGGTCCAAATGACCAGAGATCAACGAGAAATTCATCGTAAGAAGAGAATTCCCCTCGGAATCGTCGACGCCGCTGAGGTCGAGCGGATTGGAGCCGTGCTAGGCAGGTTCCGGGATCGAGATCAAACCGCGCAACCAGAGGCAAGCACCGAGAGCAGCAAGTAGCCCATTCGCTACGCGTCCATCAGTCGCCAGGGTTGGCAATCGCGATCGCGCCACTTCCCACCAACTCGTCGACCTCCTCGCCGCGATAGCCCAACGCCTCGAGAAGCTCCTGACTGTCCGCCCCGGCGGCGCGCGAAGGCGACTGAATTTGTGCGGGTGTGCGGCTGAAGCGAGGGCTGGGCGCGGGCTGCAGGAAGCCGTCGTGTTCGACGAAAGTTTCTCTCGCCTGATTGTGGGGATGGTTCGGTGCCTCGGCCAGGCTCAGGACCGGTGCGAAGCACACGTCCGTACCCTCCAGGATCTCGCACCATTCGTCGCGCGTCTTCGACTTGAAGATCGTCTCGAGCTCCCGCGCGTACTCGGGCCAGCGCTCTCGATTCATCTGCTCCGAGAAATGCTCTGCATCCAATTCCAGCTTCTCGATCAGCAGCCGATAGAATTGCGGTTCCATTGAAACGATACTGATGTACTTGCCGTCTTTGGTTTCGTAGGCGCGCGCATAGTGGCTGCCACCGTCGAAGCCGTTCGACTCGCGCTCGTCGCGATACAAACCCTTCGCGTACATCGCGTAGATGGCAGAAGCCAAGGTCGCGGAACCGTCCACCATGGCGGCATCGACGACCTGCCCCTGGCCCGAAGTCCGCGCCTCCCAGAGTGCGCACATCATGCCGAACGCGAGAATCAGACCCCCACCGCCAAAGTCACCGATCAGATTGAGAGGCATGACGGGAGGTCTGTCCTTGTATCCAATTGTGTGCAGTACGCCCGACAGCGCGATGTAGTTCGTGTCGTGACCGGCGGCCTGTGCGAGGGGACCCTCCTGGCCCCAACCCGTCATTCGCCCGTAGACGAGCCGCGGATTCCCGTCCATGCACACGTCCGGGCCCAGACCCAATCGCTCCATCACCCCGGGCCGAAATCCTTCGATCAATCCGTCCGCAGATTCCAAGAGCCGCAGGGCAACCTCGACGCCGCTGTGCTGCTTCAAGTCGATGGCCAGCGACTTGCGACCTCGGGACAACGCGTCCTTTCGCGCCTTCACGGGTGATTGCGGACGGTCCACGCGGATCACCTCGGCACCCATGTCGGAAAGCATCATGCCGCAGAATGGTGCCGGACCAATTCCCGCGAACTCGACAATACGAAGTCCCGCCAGCGGTCCCATATAGATCTCCCGATTTCCAAAACGATTGACGCCCAACGACCAACGCTATCAGCCGCAATGAGTCGACTCAATGAGCACGGTGCGCGCTCCGACCGAGGAGAGTCCCGGCCTCTTCTCAGGGTTCGAACGCGCAAAGGAGACGCACAGCGATACTCCTTCGCGACCGCTCGGCGCCGACGTCCCCCGACTGACGGAATGACGTATGGAAGGCGTGCCTGGACAGACCGGGCCGCGCCGGACGGGAGTCGGCTTGTTTGAAGAACCACACTTCTTCTGGCGTCATGTTGGAGAGGTACATCCAGCGATGAGCCGGATTGTGCGTCACGGTGCTGGCGAAGATATTCCCCTTTTCGACGGGCGCACCGCGAGGCAGACCATGCACGTCGCGAGCGGGATCGAGTGTTGTCCAGTCGAGAATCGCCAAGGGGTTGTCCGCGACGACGCGGCCGAATGGTTTCCATGCGTTGACGAACATCAAATCCAGTCTCAGCGCCTCCTCTTCTGGCACGCCTCGCTTGGTCAACATCCTGTGCGCACGGTCGAAGACCACGTCCGCGAAATCAGCGTGAGCCGATCGTGCATAAGACCCAAGCAATCCCCGAGACTTGTCCTCCGTGAATTTTTGAGTGCCGAGCACAAAGACATATTTCGGGCTTCGACCGTCACTGACGAGCGTTCGTCTCGCCAACTCGATCGTCTCCGGCCAATAGATCTCGCGAATCGCGACTTCTCGCTCTTCGAGCAGAACCTCGAGGGTCTCCGGCAGGGCGGTCTTGAGATTGGCTACGCAGAAACCTTGAATTTCGAGGTCGAGGGTCTCGAGATCGGGTCGCGCATCGAAGATTTCCATCTCGTGCGGATCGAGGTTGGCGAGACCCGCCTTCGAACCCTTCGCTCGGCTCTCCATGAACTCGCCGCCTTGAGCGAGCCCCTTGCTGCTCGGGTCGAGCCCGACTCTCTCGGCTCTCGGCTTGGCATAGTTGATGATGCCGAATAGCGAATTGGAGGTGATTGGTTCGCTCACTGTTTCCACCTCATAGCCGACTTCTATCTCTAGCTTTCGACACGCGCGGGAACGTGGGTCGTCGTGATCTCGGCGAGCAGCTTGCCTCCATCCCCGATGACCGACGTGCGGATCACGGTGACGCGTCGGCCGACTCGGACGACGTGCGATTCGGCCTTGATGCTCCCGCCCTGCTGGTTCGAGAGCATCGACGCGTGCAGGTCCACGCCGACCATGAATGCCCGCTCTCCGGTCTTCTCGAAATACGCGGCGCCGGCGGCACCGGTCGCCAGGTTGTCCGCCAGCGACAGGATGACGCCGCCGTTGATGGCTCCCGTCGGGTTGCAGTGATGAGCCTCGATGCGGAGGTGGCCCGTGCGCGGCATGCCGGACTCGTGATCGTCAAAACGCATACCGACGAACTGATCGAAGGTGGTCGGCGAATCGCTCGCCGGGGACGCGTCCCGATTCGGATCATTGCTTTGACTCATCCGATGTCCTCCACCTGAAATCATATCAGAGGTGGATGTCGGTTCGTGGACATCCCGAACGACCCGACCCGCGCATCGAAGGGCTAGCCGATCAATTCATGCTGCAGTCAGCTTGAACACCGCGACCGTCTCAGCCGCTTCTTCGAGCGAAGGGACAGGACCAATCGGTGCAAGAGATACGAAAGCGACAACGAGCAACAGCAATATGGAGGACGCAATCTTCGATTTTGACATGGCTAGACCCTTCCTTCATCTGGAGGGCGCGCGGCATTCGACTTCCGAAAGTCTAGTCATGTTCTCCTCTCGTGGGGGACCGCTCTCGCGATCGCGGAGACTTCACATTCCGACGGCTCGACGCTATAGATGCCGCGCTACCGCGTATACCGCCGGATTCGCCCCAAAGCGATACGACGCGGCGCGAGAGGAACGAACACCGAGATAGCCGCTTGTGAATCTCGGTCACGGCAGGAAAGGGACGAGCGATGGTCGCTCGGTGGTCTAGAGCTACTTGGCCTGAACGAGCATCGAATTCGCCGCCTCGTCGATCCAGCGCATCAGATGATCTTCGTCTCGCGCATCCGGAAGCAGAGTCAGGCGATCGACACCCATGTCTCGATATCGAATCGCGTCCTCGACGCTCGCGCGGGGCAGCGGCGTAATCGAAATTTCGAGCTGGCCGAGCGCTGCGTCCCGACCCTGCGTCTGCTCGAGTTCGGCCAGGGTCTTCAAGTAGGTCGTGGCGTGTTCGTGGTCGACGAAGAAGCCGTACCAGCCGTTGCCGCGACGAACGGCGCGTCGCAGCGCGGGTGGACTATGTCCACCGACGTGAATCGGCGGGTGTGGATCTTGAACCGGGCGGGGGTGGGCGTCGATGCCTTCGAATCGCACGGTTTCTCCCGAAAAGGTCGGGTTCGTCTCGGTCCAGAGCGCTTTGATCACGTCGATGTATTCATCCGTGCGCTCACCGCGATCCTCGAAGCGAATGCCCATCGCTCGAAATTCAGGCTCGAGGTAGCCGGCGCCAAGACCGAACAGCAGGCGGCCTTGTGAGGCGACGTCGACGGTCGCCAATTCCTTCGCGAGCTCGACGGGATTTCTCTGCGGCAAGATGATGATGCCGGTTCCGAGCTTGAGGGTCTCGCATTGGCCGGCGAGAAAGGCCAACCAGGTGGAGGTGTCTGCGAATGGAGTTTGTGGGGCCGAGGGTGACGGCGGTACCTGCGGATCGGGCAGCACGATGTGTTCTCCCGTCCAGACTGATTCGAAGCCAGCGGCTTCTGCCGCCTTGACGGTTCGTGATGCGATTGCGGGATCCGCGAGAATTCCATTATTGATGCCGAAGAGACCGAATTTCATGGGGGGACTCCTTCCTCGAAAGCGATAGGGAACAGGCTAGCGCGATCTGTGTCTCGACAGCGCGCGGGGCGGATCCGCCTGCGACGCTCTGTCCTGCTCGAGTCAATCGAGCTTCAGGGTTTTCGCCTTCGCGTAGGTCGACTTGCGGGTGATCTTCATCTGCTCGTCAAAGCTCAGGAGGTCGAGGCCACGCCAGCTGGCCGGTCCCTGTTTCGACTCGATCGAGCACGACCAGCTGATCATGGCCTTGCGTTCGTCCGCGTCGACGAAGAGTTCTTCTTCGTTGAATTTCATGACGCCGAAGGCACCCGAGAACTGAGGCTCGAAGGCGGTGCGGATCTCGTCGCGGCCTCGCGCCTGCGCGCCGTCGAACTGATCGTAGACCGAATCCCCGGCGAACCATTCCATGACGCCGTCCAGATCGTTCTCGTTGAATGCGCGGGTGAACTTCCTCGCAGCGTCGACGAGTGCAGTCGGTGCGATCGAGGGATTCGACATTTTTCGTCCTCCAGGGGATCACGGAAAATCAAGTCCCGCGCCTCGGTTTCGATTTCCTGCGATTTGTGTTGGCTTCTCTAGTATCTAGTATCAGGCTACTCAGGACGATGCCCGCGGACGGCTTCTCGAGCCGCCTGAATGGCCAAGAGGAACCGCACGCATCTCGGCAAACCGCCAACGAGGAGATTCAAATGGCATTTTCTGGCAAGGTCGCATTGATCACCGGTGGCGGGAGCGGAATGGGCCGACTCGCGGCGCGTAATCTCGCTGCGGAGGGCAAGCGGGTCGCTGTACTCGACGTGAACGTAGAAGGGTTGAAGGAAACCGCCGAGGGTCACGACGGGATCCTGACGATTCCCACCGACGTCACCGATCCGGGCTCGGTGGAGAGCGCCGTCAGGCGCTGCGAACAAGATCTCGGGCCCATCGACCGCGTCTACAACGCCGCCGCCATCATGCCCACCGGCCTGCTCATGGATCAAGATGTTTCGATCATCCAGAAGATCATGGATATCAATTACGGTGGAGTCGTCAACATCACGAAATTCGCATTGCCTGGAATGCTCGAACGCGGCCGCGGCGACTTCATCAACTTCGCATCGATGGCCGGCTGGCTGCCGATCATGTACCTGGGCGCCTACAACGCTTCGAAGTTCGCTGTGGTTGCCTTCGCCGAAGTCCTGTACCACGAGAATCGCGGCAAGGGTGTTCGCTTCGCTTGCGTTTGCCCGCCGCCCGTCGCGACTCCCCTGCTGAAGCAAGCCGAGGACAATGTGTGGCCGAAGACATTCGACGGGAGCCCGCCGATCGAACCGCAGCAGGTACTCGACGCGATCGAGGTCAGCCTTGAAAAGAACGATTTATGGGTGTTCCCAGGTCGTGGCACCCGACTCGGTTGGCGATTGCGTCGCTGGCTCCCCGGGCTGCTGTGGAAGAGCGTCCACAAGACCGAAGGGTTCTAGTCGGCGCCCGACTATTCTTCGAACCTGTCCATCTGCCACGAACACCAGACCATCCACTTGGAGCCCGGCCCATCATGACCCCACCCGAATCCCCCGGCCCCGTCGAACACGCGGGAGACATCGACGCGCGCTGGATGACGAGGGCTCTTCGCAAAAACGGATTCAATGGCGAAGTCACCAAGCTTTCCTTCGCGCCCATCGGCACCGGCCAGATGGCCGACAGTTTTCGCTGCGAACTCGTTTGCGATGCCGCCGGTTCAGCGGAAGGCGCACCGCGCAGCGTCGTCGTCAAGATGCAGGCGGCCGATGAACTCAGCCGAAATGCCGGCGCCAATGGCGCCTACGAGAAAGAGGTGCGTTTCTACACCGAGCTCGAGCCGACGCTCTCCATCCGCACTCCCGAGTGCTACTACGCTGCGCTTCCCGACGACGGCGGCCGATTCGCGCTCGTGCTCGAAGACCTCGCCCCCGCCGAGCAAGGCGACCAGATCAAAGGCTGCGGCGTCGGCCATGCCCGCAGCGCCGTCGTCAACCTCGCGGGGCTCCACGCTCCGCGCTGGTGCGACCCCACGCTGCTCGATCTGGGATGGACCGTGCGCATCTCGCAGGAGCAGGCTGACGGCCTGCAGGCGATGCTGGTGATTTTCGCTGAGCAGTTCGTCGAGCATTATGGCAGTCAGATACTCCCGCGCGATGCCTCGATCTTGCGAAGCTTCGCCCCAAAGTCCGCATCCTGGATGCGCGGTCGGCAAGAGCGCTTCTCCCCGGTCCACGGCGACTACCGCCTCGACAACCTTCTCTTCGCCACGCCAGCAGGGGGCAGCCCGGTCGCGACCGTCGACTGGCAGACCCTCGAGATTGGCCTCCCGGGGCGCGATCTCGCGTATTTTCTCGGCAACAGTCTCACTTCCAAGGACCGGCGCGAGAGCGAGCGCGAACTCGTCGGCGCCTATCATGAGGCGCTGATGGCTCTGGGTGTCACAGGACATTCGCTCGACGAGTGCTTTGACGACTATCGCTACGGCCAGTTCCACGGGCTGATCATCACGGTCGTGGCGTCGGTGATCTTGACGCATACCGAGCGTGGCGACGAGATGTTCATGGCGATGTTCTCTCGCGCATGCGAAGCGATTGGCGACCTCGAGAGCCTCGAACTGCTCTGAGCGGCAACCTCAACGGGAGAACAAAGAATGGCAACGTCCAACGAATCCCCGCGCGCGCCGGATGGCCAGCAGACCTTGCCGGTAAGCAAAGAGCGGACGCTCCATGAGCTGGGCTTCTACGCGCTGGCCGGGGGCGTCGAATCGGCCCGCCCGATCTTTGACGAACTCGAGCAGGCCGAGGAACTCGGCTTCGGCACCGCATTCATCTCGGAGCGCGCCAACAAAGAAGCCATGTCCCTCTCCGGGGCCGCACTCGCATCAACGACGAAGATTCGCGTTGCGACGGGCGTGACCAATCCAAACACCCGGCATCCGCAGATCCTTGCCTCTGCGGCGGCCACGCTTTGTGACATCTCGGGTGGACGCTTCGTACTCGGGATCGGCCGCGGGATCGAGATCGGAATGAAGGCGTTGGGACTTTCGGTCCAGACGACGGCGCAACTGGAAGACTTTGCGGAGGTGATGCGAAAGCTCTGGAGTGGCGAGATGATTCTGGGCCACGAAGGTCCGATCGGCCGCTTCCCGGTCCTGCGCCTGGGATCGAATGTACGTGCGCGCGTCCCGTTGATGTTGGCTGCCTTCGGTCCCAATTCACTGGCGTTGGCGGGTCGATGCTTCGACGAAGTACTCCTCCACACTTATTTCACCGACGAGACGACCGCGCGGGTCGTCGGGACGGCCAGGCAGGCGGCGGAAGTCGCAGGGCGCGATCCCGCGGACGTGAAAGTGTGGTCCTGCTTCGCGACGATCGGTGACCACGTACCCGAAGAGCTGCGTCTCAAGAAAACCGTCGGGCGCCTTGCCACCTATCTCCAAGCGCCCGGCTATGGCGAACTTCTGGTCAATACGAATCGCTGGGATCTCGCCGTGCTCGAAAAATTTCGAGCCGACACCGTCGTCGCCGGAATGCGGGGAGCCATCGATGAAATCGCAACCGCCGACCAGATCGAGCACATCGCAGGGCTGATTCCCGAGGCGTGGTTCGAAGGCTCGGCCACCGGTTCGCCCGAGGCGTGTGCGGCCGCGGTGCGCGGTCAACTCGACCTCGGCGTCGACGCGGTCATCTTGCACGGCGGCAACCCCGACATCCTACGCCCGGTCGTCGAAGCCTATCGCGCGGGAGATGCGTAGCAGCCCAAAAATAGGAAACGGGGTCCCGGTCCCGGCTTTCTCAGCCGGCCGGGCGAGGTATCCTCCGGGTTCACCTGGAGAATCCAATCTTGTCCTACAGCTGCTTCGAACTCGGTGTGAAAGACGGCGTCGCCCACCTGCAGTTCTCTCGACCCGACGAATTCAACAGCATGAACCCGGCCTTCTGGCAGGAATTCCCAGAGGCCATTGCCGACCTCGACGCCGGCGGTGAGGCGCGCGTGTTGGTGATCTCGTCGACGGGAAAGCATTTCTGTTCGGGTATGGATCTCGCCGTGTTCACGTCCGGAGACAACGCCACTTCCGGCGCGACCGGCGCCCATGCGAGGGGCGCATCTCGCAACCACATTCTCGAACTCCAGGAGACCTTTACCTGCCTCGAGCGAGCCCGTATGCCGGTGCTCGCTGCGATCCAGGGCGGCTGCGTGGGCGGGGGCGTCGATCTGGTCGCGGCGTGCGACGTCCGGTACGCGTCTCGAGACGCCTTCTTTTGTATCCAGGAGATCAGCATCGGACTGGCCGCCGACGTCGGGACTCTTCAGCGCCTACCCCACCTGATGCCGTCGGGCATGATCCGTGAACTTGCCTATACCGGGAGACGACTGCCAGCGGATCGCGCGCTGGACATCGGCCTGGTGAATGAGTTGTGGGACGATCACACATCGCTCATCGAAGGCGTGATGGGCGTCGCGAAAGAGATCGCCGAAAAATCGCCGCAGGCCGTCTGGGGTAGCAAGGAGATGCTTCTTCACACCCGCGATCACACCGTGGCCGAAGGTCTCGAGCACATCGCGACATGGAACGCCGGAATGATGCAGGGCTCCGAGATGGCCGAGTCCTTCAAAGCCAAGGCGGAGAAACGCGCACCCATCTACGAGAACCTCCCGCCGCGCAAGAAGGGGCTCTAGCTCGACGCCCGCGCAGGCCGCGCACCGCAAGACAAGACTCCGCTCACGGATCCGATGGCGACCCGCCCGGCCATGGTTCGAGAGGAGTATCGGGGAGCTGCTCGATCTCTTCTTTGGTCTTGTAGGGCTTGAAGCCATGAGACTGGTAGTTGTGTAGTGCGCGCGGGTGGTCCAGGTCGCAGGTATGCAACCAGAAGCGTTTGGTCTCCCGCTGCCATGCTCGCTCGATGGCAGTCGCCAGCAATTCGCTGCCCAGGCCGCGACCAATGAACGTCGGGAGCAATCCGAAGTACACGAGTTCGAGTTCGCCTCCCTCCTGTCCATCCAATTCGAAATATCCGGCAGGCGTTCCCGAGAAATAGGCCACCCAGGTCTCGAACTCGGGACGATCGAGAACCTCGAGCCACTTCGCTCGACTCCAGCTGAGGCGCTCGTACCACCACCAATCAGAACCCACCGCCGAATAGAGGAAGCGGTTGAGTTCGGGACACGGTACTTCCGCACGTCTGACTTGGAGCCTGCGCGGACCGCCAAATGAAGCGGCCTCGGACGCGCTCCTCATTTCGAGATAGGTGGTTTTGACCAGGCGTTCCACTTACGTTTCACCGTCCATGAGGATCCATGGGTCCAGGTTCTCGTGCCCACCCGCTGAAGTCTCTGTCGCTCGCCTGAGCATCAGCCTCGTGACGAGATCGAAACCGACTTGGTGAAGCCACGAAATGTGTTCGACCCGTTCAACCGCGCAACTTCGCATCGGCCGAGGCGTCGGCGATCGCAAGGGCCTGCCGCGCGAGCAGACCGGTGTGCCGCACCGTGCCTTTGAATTTGTCGCCGAGCGTCTGACCGGCGACGAAGCGCGCGTAGATGCCCTCGCTGATGATGGCGAGTTTGTAGAGCGCGAGTACCTGATAGAAGTCCACGGCGGACACGTCTCGGCCGCTGCGCTTCGCGTACTCGGTCACGATCTCGGCACGCGTCAGCATTCCCGGACCACTCTCGATCCCCCGCAATGCCTCGACCTTCTCGCCCGGATCCGCCCAATAGATGAGCGTGTAACCGAGGTCCGCGAGCGGATCCCCCAGCGTCGCCATTTCCCAATCGAAGACGGCGACGACGCGCGACGCATCCGATGGGTCAAGCGCGATGTTCCCGAGTCGGTAGTCGCCGTGCACGATCGCCGGCGCGGGCGATTCCGGCAACGCCGCTCGCAGGCGTCGGATCAGTTCGTCGATCTCGGGCAAGGGACCCGTCGACGAGCGCTCCCACTGCTGAGACCAGCGCCGCACCTGTCGTTCCACGTAGCCGTCTGGCCGACCAAAAGTCGCGAGTCCAACTGCCTCGGGATTGATCGCGTGCAAGGCCACGAGGGTGTCGACGAGTGTCAGACTCATCGCGCGCCGACTGGCCGGCGTGTCCGCGAAGCCTTCGGGCAACCCCGTACCCCCGACGATTACGCCGGGCGTGTATTCCATGACATAGAACGGCGCGTCGTTGACCGAAGTGTCTTCGCACAGCGCGAGCGCGCGAGGTACGGGCACCGGCGTGTCCGCCAGAGCCGCGATCACACGAAACTCGCGCGCCATGTCGTGCGCCGTCGGCAACACGTGGCCGAGCGGCGGACGCCGCAGTACCCAACTCCGCTCGCCCGCCGACACCCGATAGGTAATGTTGGAGCGACCATCGCCAATCAATTCGAACTCGAGCGCAGCGACATCGGCCGCGTCCGGGACATGGGCGCGAAAAAATTCCAACACGGCGGCATAACGAACTCCCCGGATCTCATCCATGCTTGCGCTCCATGTGTACGCGGTTCGACCGAGTTGTGGAAGCGAGCTTCAGCGGCCCTTGAAGATCGGTTCCCGTCGCTCGACGAACGAGGCGACGCCCTCGGCTGCATCCTCGCTGTTGGCAAGCCGCTGTTGAGTCTCCCGGAATTGGGCGACCGCTGCTTCCTGACCTTCGAGCGAGTACAGCCGCGAGGACGCTTTGGTGGCCTGGATGGCCAGGGGCGCTAGCTGCGCGATCTTTCGCGCCAACTCGAGCGCGCGTTCGAGTTCCTGGCCGGCGGGTACGATCTCCTGTATCAGCCCGCAGCGCAGAGCCTCGGTTGCGTCGAATTCATCGACCAGGAGCAAGTGGTACATGGCGTTGCCCCAGCCGCCGCGCTCGACGAAGCGGATTGTGGCTCCACCCGTCGCCATGATGCCGCGCTTGGGTTCGAGTTGGGAGAATCGGCAGTCGTCGGCCGCCACCACGATGTCGGCGCCTAACATATACTCGATTCCGGCCGTGTAGGTGATGCCCCGCGCGGCACAGACGATGGGTTTTCGGCAGCTGCGACCAGAGAGGCCGGCCGGGTCGACCTTGCTTGGACCGCTCCGCGCCGAACCGCCCTTCTCCTTCATCGCTTCGCTCCACTTGGGTAGATCGAGGCCGGCCGTCGTGTGCTCACCGTGGCCGAACAGGATCCCGACATGCAAGTCGTCTTCCTCGTCGAGCCGCGTGTAGGCGTCGCGCAGCTGGCTCACCATCCGCGGCGTCAGCCCGTTGCGTTTCTCGGGTCGGTCGATGCCCATCAGGAGGATGTTGTCGCGCTGTTCGACGCTGATCTGACCGTCGGGATCTCGTTCTGCCATGGGAACCTCGGTGATTGGAGCGTGAGAAGGGATTGGATGGATGGATGGATGGCCTCGCGAAAGATCGGCCTGAACCGCGCGTTCGCGTTGCCAACATCTGCTCGGCACCCGGATTACGAAATGGCATCCCGCCACTCGCTGGCCGCCTTCAGATGATCCTCGGGGCGCGCGAGCTTCGCGCCCATGGTGACGATGGAGATGTGTGTTGCACCGAGTTCCCGCCAGCCCTGGGCATGCTTGCGCCAACGCTCGGGATTGCCGCCAGCGATGCGCGCCTGGGGTTCGATGCCGAAACTCTCTCGGTCGCGGCCTGCGTCATCGAGGTGACGAAGGATCTTCTCGACCGCGTCTTTGCCGCGATCGTCGGGCGGAACCAGGGGTAGCCAGCCGTCGCCGATGCGCGCCGCCCGCTCGAGCAAGGCATCCGTTCCCCCCCCGAACCAGATCGGAATCTTCGTCTCCGGCCTCGGATTGATTCCGGCTTCCGGCACTCTGTGCCATCGCCCGTCGAAGTCGACGATCTCGTTCTCCCAGAGCGCGCGCATGACCTCCACCTGTTCTTCCTCGCGCCGGCCGCGATTCGAAAAATTCTCGCCCAAGGCCTCGTACTCGATGGCGTTCCAGCCGACACCGATCCCCAGTCGTAACCGCCCGTTCGACAACACCTGGATTTCGGCGCATTGCTTTGCCGCCAGAGCCGTCTGACGTTGGGGCAGGATGATTACGCCGGTCACGAGTTCGATCGTTTGCGTCAGACCCGCCAGATAGCCGAATAACACGAAGGGTTCGTGAAAGGGTGTGTCCTTGTCGTAGGGTCCCTCGAAACCGCCCTGCCGATTTCGATCGGCACCCAGCACATGGTCATAGACCAGGAGGTGATTGAAGCCCATTTCTTCGCTCGCCTGGGCGAAGTCGCGGATGACTGCCGGATCGTTTCCGATCTCGGTCTGGGGAAAGACGATGCCGATCTTCATGGGAACTGCCTCCTGTCTGTGTCGATTCTAGCCTGCGCCCGCTATGCATTGCAGGGGCCTCTCCGGCCTGATCTTGGGCTCTTCCAAAAATTCATCGATGGGTGCCGACGGCAGATCTCAGCTGTAGAGTGTCTATTCGCCACGATGGGATTCGGAGGTCACATGAAGCTCGGACTGATGCTGGGATACTCGGGGGCAGAAATGCGCCTGCCCGTCGAATTGGTACAGCGTGCGGAGGAGCTTGGATTCGATTCCGTCTGGACCGCCGAGGCCTACGGTTCGGATGCGACCTCGCCATTGGCCTATTTGGCCGCGGTGACGAAACGAATTCGACTCGGTACCTCGATC
>Ga0310120_10001537_pt1 | contig 17323 bp, 29 predicted proteins | sample CB27_AW_983_MG_FD_203506 | JGI IMG/M metagenome (GOLD analysis project Ga0310120, IMG submission 203506) | Marine microbial communities from Western Arctic Ocean, Canada - CB27_AW_983 | ecosystem: Environmental > Aquatic > Marine > Oceanic | place: Canada: Western Arctic Ocean | collected...
AGAAGTATTTCGTACTAGTGGGACTATATGAGGACCAACCATATGAGATCTTTGCCGGTAAGAATGGGTTTATTGGTAAACAGGTCAAGAAGGGTGAAATAATTAGGATGGGCCGACCTAAGGGGCTATATAAGGCTGTCCTAGAGGATGGCTTAGAGATCTCTCCAATCAATGCTACCTGTTCCGCCGAAGAAGATGCTCTAACCCGTATGGCTTCCCTAAGTTTACGCCTAAGCTCTAATATGCAGCTTATTGTTCAGCAACTTGAAAAGGTTAAGGGTGATATGCACTGCCTAGCTAAAAGTATGTCACGAGCAATCAAAAAGTATATTCCAGATGGTGTGAAAGAGGATGGAAGTTGTCCAGAATGCACTGCTAAAGATAGTTTAATCCGTCAAGAGGGCTGCATAACTTGTACTCAGTGTGCATATTCTGCTTGCCTATAACTCTCTGACCGGTGTATACTATAGGGTATGACAATACCATTTGGTGGATATTAAGGGGATTGAGCATGGGAAGTAAATATCATAGCCCTCAGGAGCTACTAGAAGCATACAATAACGGATTGGTTGGTGCTAAGTGTGATCCGGAGGATATAAAGAAACTACTAGGAGAACTAGCCTCACCCTTGTTTGGAGCGGCAGCATATGACCTCTCAGAGAGCGGGGTAGGAAAGCTTAGCCTACCATTCAGATCTCTACTCAAGTTTGACCCTAATTTTGGCCCAGCCGAAGCTCAGACTGACTCTGATTGTGTAGCTCACGCCACAAGAAATGCTGTAGATATCACGCGAGCCGTAGAAATTGACATTTTGGGCGAATCGGAGGCGTTTATAGCACGCGGAGCAACTGAAGCTATCTATCAGGCCCGAGGACATTATGGTGCAGGCATGAACTGCTCAGAAGCTGCCCGTTATGTTAATGGGGAAGGTGGTTTATTAATCAGACAAGACTATGGGGACATAGATCTATCAGAATATGACTCTAATTTAGGGGATCGGCATAAGATTCCAGACTCAATTTATTATGACGAGGCTAAAAAACATCCCGTAGATACAATTTCTCTAGTGACGACAGTGGAGGAAGCTCGCGATGCCTTAGCTAATGGTTATGCCCTATCTTGTTGTAGTGATTATGGTTTTTCATCAAGTAGAGATGAATATGGGATAGCTAGGGAACAAGGATCATGGAGTCATGCAATGGCCTGGATCGGCTGTGATGATACCCATGAATTGTATGATGAAACGTTGTTCCTAATCCAAAATAGCTGGGGAAAATGGAACGGCGGTCCTAAGAGACATGGACAGCCCGATGGCAGCTTTTGGGTTAGAGAGAAATCGGCTCGTGGAATTTTAAATAGTCGCGGCTCGTTTGTATTTAGCAGTGTAGAAGGATATCCCGCTAGACAATTGCCGCATTATGGTCTTGGAGGATGGGTATAATGGATGAAAATAAAACAGATTGGCGTATGTGGATAGGTATTATTTTAATCATAGCTGGTGTATTCTATAAACCAGGGACGTTTAATTTCGTTACCGAACCTAAGTTGGCTGAGCCTGAAGCGGAGATTGTAGAGCTAGTAAAAGACATAAGTATTAGTGACCCGACTGATTCCAGTAGATTAGCCGGGATGTTCAATGCAATGTCTCTACTACTTGATAAGATCGGTTTACCCACTAATTTAAAAGTTCAATACTTTATAGCACATGTCGGCAAGAAAACTTTTGGCACCGATTTACTGAGTAACGGTAAGCCCAAATACCCAAAATTTGCACCGGCAGTCGCCAAGGCTATGACTGAAATCCTTGGTCCTCAAACCGATACAAGTCCTATCACAGCAGACAAAAAGAGAAAATTGGCCCGGCTTTTTTACGGATTATCGTGGAAAATATATCGGGCCAAGACAGACCGTGCGTACGAAACATATAAATTACGAGCCGAAACAGTAATCAACGAGTACAATAAGGTAAAGCCAGATGAACCGGACGCTGAAACCTGTCCTTGTGCCGCAACTGGATTTATAGTGCATGGAGATGGGCATAAAACACCATGTCCGTGTGTTGCGGGAGGGAAACAGTGCAAGCACAACTGCAAAAAAACAACTAAACCGCCGACAATCTCAAAACCCGACAAACCACCTTCCCCACCCAAGAAAAGAGCACCTTGTTCTTGTGACACAAATTCGACCTACTGTATATGTGAAGAACGTTTTGGTAAGTGTAAGTGTAATTCGCGACATGCTGGTGGTTCTGACTCCTGTGGAAGACGTGGGGTCTTAGACTGGTTACTTAGGAGAAACTAATGACACACATAGAAGATAAATTAATGCCGCTGGGCAGCAAGGTACTACAGGAGACACAACGATACGCTAAAAGTGAGCGATACTCGATTGATCCCCTGACTATAATTACAATCATCCAGCTACTATATAAACTGGCCCAGATACTAATGAGCTGGTGGAGTAATAGAACAGACCGAGCAATTAACTCTAGTAAGAAGCTAAACTGGATGAAAAAGTTTGTCATTTGGCGATATGCCAGAGCAGGAGCAAGAAACCGCAAGGAAGCTAAATACATTTACGGCGGCCTTGTTAATACAATACCGAAATTCACCGACAGTGACCGTAAAATTTTGTTTAATACAGTAGATGAAAATCTATAAAGGAGAATTCACATGGGTACGAAATTACAAGCATTGATCAGATCGCGTAGATTTTGGATCGCGGCAGCTGGGCTTATTGTTGTGGTAGCTAAGGATACTATGGGCTTAGCACTTGATCCGACTCAAATCGTTGCAGTTGCAGGTATTGTTATTGCCTGGATTACTGGTGATACGTTCCGTAAGACAGAGTAAGGAGAGGGTCATGGGTGCTATAGTAGATTTTTTTAAGAACCTAGACCTTATCCAATGGATCTTGATGGGCGGCGGTCTATTCCTGCTATTCCCGAACCTTAAAAAATGGTGGAATGGATTTTGGGGAAACAAGGAGGAGAAACAAGAGGTGGCTCACGAAGGATCTCCGCTGTCGAGTGTAGTTTGTAAGTGGGAGTGTCTATTAGACGAATGTCATAAGCTTGAATTGCATGATGCATGTGAGAAGCTAAATGAACTATTTCCACTACTAGGTAAAGCATATGAGGCCAAGCATGGGAAAGAAGAAGGGGTCGATTCGGAGTAGAATCGTAGATGCATTCTTAGCTGAGTTAAACATTAGCCGTGAACTCGTGGCAGATGTTTTAAAGGTATTGGATCATGTCAGTGTAGAAGAGGTTGACAATGGTGTCGAAATCAATATTAGTTTAAAAAATATCAAAATTAAGATCGACACCGAGACCACAACACGAGAGGATGGCTGGATATAAACGAAAATAATCCATACAAATCGCCAAAAAGCGAACCAATCCCAAAGAAAAAACTGGAAATTGACTGGTTTGCTGCTATAATTATATTTGTAACGTTGCATGGGTCTACTCTTGCGGCAATATTATTATGGGAGTTTTTAAAATGAACGAGGTCAAACATTCTCCATGTCTTGTTTTAAATCAAGACTACACACCTCTACTTGTTATCAACTGGCAGCGTGCTATCTGTCTGCAAATAATCGGCAAGGAAGTACCTGGAGAGGGTATTAGAATCGAGAAATATTATGATGATGAGTTCATTACCTCCGCTGGTGGCGAGAAATTTGAGGTTGCCGCTGTTGCCGTATCTGGTAGATATGTCAAGCGGCGTCGTAAGATTGCTCTGAAGAAGCGAAACCTATTAATACGTGACGAGAGAACATGTCAGTATTGTGGACACGAGGTTAATCCTAAGAGTTCAACAATTGATCACGTTAAACCTAGAAGTCACTTCTCCAGGCCAGGACTGGCTCACACCTGGGACAATACAGTTATTGCATGTATACGCTGTAACTCGTCAAAGGACAACAGAACCCCTCAGCAGGCTCATATGAAACTGTTGACGGTTCCTAAAGAGCCTGACTATGGAAGTTTCTACGCAGGCATGTCCCCTTGGGCAACAAGACCGCCCGAGTGGGAGGAGTATCTGATGAGATGAACCGTAGTAATCGTTGTGATAACTGCAATCGTATGCTCAACGACGGTGATCGGGTAACGGTAATTATTCCCAATGTGGAGGTTACTGATAGATATATGAAGGACAACGCCACCGTCCGTCTTAAGCTATCACCCGATGCCGTCGAGATACGATCTGCTAAGATATACTGTAGGAATTGTTTGGACTATTCGGACCACTTTTTAGAGGACAATACGGATGAAACGTAGAGAACTATTTAAGGCATTGGCGGCATTACCACTCTTGGGACTTCTAGAGCCTGAAGCTACAATTGCTCAGGATAATGATATAGAGATTATATTCCCTAAAGACTCCTTGAAACGAGTAAGTGAGCAGCTATCAAAATCATGGCCTGGAAGAATCCCATTTGAGTTTAAAAATATAGTTAACCATAGGATTACAACTGAATTTGAACTACAACAGGTCTTTGGGTTAGGACAAATAGAGCTACTGGAGGATATACCCGAGGGCTATACTACAGAGATAGAGATCGAGATCAGGAACGATGATGGCAGTATTCAATCATATTTATTTGAATCAAAAGCCCCGGTTGGCACTTCTACATGGACTTGGACTCCAGACGCGGATGTGACGGAAAATAAAGTACCTACCAACCCATATCTTACACAGGGATTTAGGTGCTATTATGCTCTAGATGCTCTAGATTCTCTTGAGATTTTACATAAGGGAAAAAGTGTCCAGTTCCTTGATCAGATCAGCTCTGTTGGAGACTATGAGTTAGCCTGTAGCTATAGTGTTGAAGGGGGAACTGCTACCTATAATGTCAAAGGACTACAGTTAAAGTCGATCAGTTACTATAATCCGGTAGAGAACGTAGGAATGTGAAGCTGATGGATTATGATTTAAAATGTCCAAAATGTAACCATGAGTTTGAAGCAGATTGCGATTGGGATAAGGATCAGTGTCCTAATTGCGGCAATGGATTTATGTGGGATGAGCAATGTGCTCCTGACTTCTCGGATTGCTGGACAATAATATTATGGGAATCAAATAACTATGAATATTAATAGACGTAAATTCTTTCGAGTGGCGGCTGTTGGGGTAGCAGCCGCCTCTCTCCCTGCTTTCTTGCAGCCGGAAAAGATCCACGGCAAGAGTATTACCCCACTACATAACGGATTATATGCTTGGGAGGAATATGGTTTTGCAATATTTGACCCTCCCCCACAAGAGCCACAGGATTTTCCTCTACGATATGATCCTTATCTTACACAGTATAAGCTGGAATGGCATGAGGTAGAAGATAGACTCTTCTCTCAAGAAGATATTAAGCGATGTAGAGAACAATATCAAAAACATCAAGAAGAACGATTGGCGGAAATCCTATGTGGCCCTTTACGTCACGGTGTATATTCTAGTGATATTCTAGATAAGATATTTCTGGTAGATAGCTTATCTACTCACGCAACAGTTGAATTCCCCCTAGATATACTAAGGGCAGAGATATGAACATCAACCGTAGAAAACTATTTCGGGTGGCTGCTGTTGGATTAGCCACGGCTGCTCTACCCGTCTTTTTACAAAAAGATATAGTAGCTCAGAAGGTGGTTACAGAATTACCGGTAGGAGTTACTGAAACAGGTAAGGTTGATGGCCTACAGGGTGCTATTGATTTTTTGCTGGAACATGCTAAGGATGGTCGTTGGGATATAATGATTAGGGCCAAAGATATATTGGAGAGAAATTTAAAAAATATGCAGGAGAAGCAGGCCGCCGCTGAGATATTGAATTCATTGCCTCGTGAAGCCTATGATGAACGAGAGTTTATAGCATATACAATTCCTAACGGTGGCTATATACCCGAAAAGACGATAGTATCTGATATAGGAATCTGTACCAGATGTTTTTGCTGTTGGACCAAACAAGATGGCTGTTCTAATCCTGATTGCGAAGCCAATCTAGATTATCAAGTCTTCTATCAAAAGGACTATTATTATTACAGTGGTGACCAAAAAAAGAGTTTGAGTATCAATCTAAAAACTAATAAGGTGAAACAAATAAAATGAAAAGAAGAAACTTTTTGGGTGGAGCGGTCGCTGGACTCCTATCCCTAATACCATTTTCCCAAGCGAAGCCTGAAACCCAGGAGACTGTTAAAGCTCTAATAGATCTTGAGCCTAAAATATTCAAGTATAGGATGCCTCTTGGTAAAGATGATGACTATATAGAGAATGTCACCTTGGGCCATCCTGGCAAGGTCTGGACTTTCAATTACGATAAAGACGAAATGATGGAGAAACTGCGTCAGACCATGATAAGCATGGCCGAGGCTAATAAGAAAGCTGCCAATGCAGCTGATGAATTGGCAGGATGTCTATGGAATATTAAGGATGGTAAAGATCTATCACCTAAAGAGATTCGAACTGAACTTTATATATCTCCGGAAGCTCTAGAAGATATTAGAAACTGGGGAGTTGATGAGTTGAATGAGAAGACTAGGAAAGAGGTGTACGCAGGGTTTGCCCCAATCTCTTACGTTAATAACGCAAGGAGCTTATACCGTGCCGGAGTATAATTTTCAATGCAATAAATGCGAAACTCTTTTTAATAAGTTCTGGTCTATGGCGGATTATGATAAAAGAAGTAAAAACGTAAAATGCCCTAATTGTAAAACAAAAAAGGTGTATAGAGATTACGCTACTGATCAAGTTACTAGTAATGTAGTACCTATGCTATCTGAATGTAGCACTCTACAGCGGTATGCTGAAAAGCAATCGAAACAATACGGTAAAGAAAAATGCGAAAAAATGGCAGAAGGCTTTACCGAATATCGTAGAAACAAAAAGGGGGGCATGAAAGAGCTACCATCCGGTATGAAACGCTATGATGGTGCCGAGAGTATGCCTGCCGAACTAACTAAGCCCGCTGCTAAAAAGAAACGCCGGGCTGTAAAAAGAAAGAAAAAGAAATGAAGCGAGATCAAGTTGTCTTTCATCAGATAAATCCGGATCGTACCGAGCCTGCTAACGAAAGCATTTTTAAAGTATTTACTTTTAAGGGTAAGGAGGACTTTTTGGACGAAGATAAGTACCCGATGCTGGACCTAGAAGACACACAGAAGGCTTTCGAGTCCCCTGACGCTCACGCGATTAAACAAGTGGTGGGTAACCGGACCCGATATTTTGTAAAACGCGGTAAGGCAGGCAGGTTATTCAATCCTATTGGCTTATATTCCGAGGGCAGTCAGTATAGTCGTACTAGACACGCCGCAAAACCCAATTGGGAAATAAAAGAAACCACTGAAAAGATTTTTATCTACTATATTAAGTTCTTGCGTAGTAAGAATTCTGCGTGGCTTAACAATGCAGAAAGGGAAGTGTAATGGTTAAGGCTAAAGGGAGACTAGGGAAAAATGAAAAGTATATAATTGAGGGTATGTTTGAGGACGGACATAGTTTCGAAGAGATAGCAGAAGCAATTGATAGGAAGGCAGCGACTGTGGAAAAGCACATCCGATCTATCTCGGAAGCAGAAGCGGAAGCAGTAGAAGAGGGAGAACCGACGAAAAGGAAAAAGGCAAAGGCTCCCATGATCCGTAGGACTGTGAGCGGCAAGGAAGGCGTATCTATTATGACCGACGCAGCCTCCACGATTTCTGACCTCAACCGTAATAAGCCGAGTACAATTAAGAAACGCTACGAAGGAACTATTCATAAGATCTCGGATGATTAATGGCTAAAGAGCAAACAGAAAAAAATAGATACAAGTCCAGGTACTCCCCTCAAATCTGGGTCCATGCGGCCCAGTACGTCACTGAGCTTATCTGTGAAAAGAAAGCTAAAGTAGACAAGAAAGACTTACCAGTAAAGTTTTGGGAATTACCAGAATGGAATAAATACTTTCGGAATCAAATAGCGTCCGCTAATAAGTTGGTAAAAACTTATGGAGAGCATGCGGTCATCGCGGCCCTCCATGATAATAGAACCTGGAAGACTTATTCTCTGCGGGCTAAATGGTTGATTCCCATCATAGAAGAGTATAAAAGAAAAGCTGAACTTGCTAAGCAAATTGCAGAAAAGATATCTTATGACTTTTCAGAGAAGAGTACCTTTGAGAGTAACAATCGTAAGAAGTCTGTAATATCAAAGCTTAGGGATTTAGAATGACAAAAGAAAAAAAAGAAAAAGTAGTAGACAGTTTTGCCCCCGATTTAGTAAGTGTCCTCGGCGATGTCTTATTGGATGCGAAATACATAATAGATAACCCTCCACCCTTAATACCACTAACACCGAAATTAGATCTAGCGTTAGGTGGTGGGGTGCCAGAGGGTTCTCTTTTTATAATGACCGGTCCAGAAAAAGTGGGAAAGACCGTTACTGCTCTACAGTTCTGTAAAAATGCTCAGAAGACACTGTTAGAGGATGGGAGTCGCCGTAAGATTGTTTATGGTAATGTGGAAGGACGAGTAAAGAAACGAGATTTGGAGGGTGTTAATGGTCTAGATATTAACCCAGACTTCTTCCGGCTATTGGGTTCTACCAAAGGCAATATTCTATCAGGCGAAAAATACCTAAAAGCGTTCGATCATATGGTATACCACATACCACACTCTGTCGGTGTAATTGACTCCTTCTCAGCACTAGCTTCAGAAAAAGAACTGGTGGAAGATTTAGAGGATTCACAAGTAGCAGTAATGCAAAAGTTTATTGCTAAATTTACACGGCGATTTGCTAATGTACTGCCGATTAATCGTGTTACTCTAGTAGGCGTCACTCATATGATGGCTAATATTGGAGCAATGGGAAACGCTCGTAAAACGTCAGAGAAGTCAGGGAATGCTTTAAAGTATGCCCAGGATGTCAAGTTGCGAGCAACTCATAGAATGCCTCTGAAACAGGGGGAACGACAGATAGGTCAACATATACATTGGATAGTAGAAAACACTGCTACCAATGCCCTGCCCGGTCAGAAGGTAGTTAGTACTATGAAGTATGGCCGAGGCATCTGGGAAGAATGGGAGTTGGTGGATATTGCAAAAGACTTCAGTATCATCAAGGGAAGCAAATGGCTAACACTTCCAGGAGTAGACTCACAACTTAATGGGCAGGGACAAGCTGCCACTTACTTAGAAGAAAACCCGAACGCTTATAGTGATTTATATGCACAGGTTAACGAAATGATGGGGATTTAAAAATGGATCGTAGAAATTTCTTAGCAGGGGTTTCCGGCCTGTTGGCCGCTGCCCCTATTTTACCTGGGCTGAATTTACTTAATCAAAATTACAGAGAGCTAGATGTAGAAGAGGCTGATTGGCGAGATATAATACCGGTTAAGCCCAATCCTGCTACGCCACAAATAAAAGAGGCTTTATCTACAGCTGACCTCAGGGATGTGTTAAGTGCAGTTGCAGAGATACCAGGAGACCCAGGCTTCTATGGTTTTTCATATAGTTCAATCTTTGAACCCGTAATGATGAACTATAGCTCCTTGGCAGAATTTCCTTTAGACTTTTTCGCCCCAGGGTCTCCAGATGATCTAATATCTATCTTTCTTGATAGTAATAAGCAAATAATAAGATCAACGTTCGCTGATCCCCATCAAGACTATGTAAAATTAGAAATGGCCGAATGGGTCGGAGATGACAAAGAGATAAGTATCCGTCCCTTTTCAAAGGATCGTAACTGGGATAGTATTGCGGCCTGGATACAGGAGATGCAGAGCAGCTTTCAGTCTAAGGTGAGCTATTCTGCATGGTCTCTCTTACTAGAAGCTGCTAAAACTAGTCCTGCATTAGAGGTGACAAATTTTATCGGTAAAATTAAAGAGAATATACCCCTCATGAAAGCTGCTATGCGTAGAACGATTGGAAATAGCAGTAGCGAACTGATGTGCGGGCATGTGGGACCAGTTCAAAACCTTGACCGTCCGGGGTTTTGCGATCTAGTACGTCCTCAAGCAACCGACTTATATGTGCCTACCCATACCTACCTAGCATTAGAACAACAGTTTAAATCTATGGTAGATGAGATGAACAATATGATGCGTCCCGAAATTGATCTAAGACAAGAGTGGGATCGATTTCGACCAGATAATCAGCGGATGACCATACTAGGCGTTAATATTTGTCATGCCCCTGAACTATCATGGTGGAATAAAAAGCTTCATTGGGGAGTGCTTTTTGATCTACGTCATAATGACTATTGCGTTCAACCGTACTATGATCTCCCGGAAATGATCACTAGAACTATTGAGAATGGTAAAGTCTCTGGTAGGGTGTGGGGAAGGTTAGGTATGGGAGTACTAGATACTAGAAAGATCATGTTGGTAAAATGAAAATAAGAGACCTAGATGGAAATATAGTAGAATGGAAGCCATCAGGGGAGATCGTTACTGCTCAAGATACTAGGTCAAGATCAAAGCTACACCTAAGTGCCCGAGCTATTCTTTATGATTTGTTTCCTACTACTCTTATTTTAGAAGAAGTAACCGTCCCTATACGTCGAGGTACATCGCAGTATCTCGACTTTTTTATCAACTCAATAAAACTCGGCGTTGAGGTACACGGGCAGCAGCACTATAAATTCAATAGTCTGTTCCACTCTACGGCACGTGACTTTTTAGATCAGAAGAAACGGGACAGAGATAAAAGAGAATGGTGTGAGACAAACAATCTTACTCTTATTGAACTACCTTATAATGAAGAGAAATCATGGCAGAAAATGATACAAGCTCGTTGACACCTAAGGGCCGGATGGAGGCTGTTGAAAAGATCTTAGACGAGTACGAGACAGCTCTCGGTCTACCCAGGTTTCAAGAAGACTATGTGGGCGAGTCTGAAGTAACGACATATATAGAAATGGACCGGAGATCAATGGAGAAGTTGACCCTGGAGGACTGTGCAGAAATTGCTATAGCTCTAGATCAATTTGCCTTTCATCTCCAAAGGGCTGTCAACCGTGAAAACGCACGAGTGAACTGGGCTACTGATCTACAAAAAGAAATGATTACCGGGCGAGAGTGTCAATACCAGGGCTCGTGGGATAGCCAGTTCCACCAAGCAGTTAAGGGCGATGCATTCACCAGACAGGTAGCCAAGATACAACGATACGCTCAACAACGATCAGATAGAATAACATATTTAGCAAATGCTGTGAGAAATCGCAGCAACTTGTTTATTAATTTGCAGAAAGCAAAGGTAATGAAGGGATGAATAGAAAAGAAAGAATAGCGGCCCTGTTGTCGCAAATGGATAATGAAACACTAGAACAGTTGGAGAGTGCATTAGCTCCTGATGAAAATAATTCCCCGGCTCCAGCCGGTAAGAAAAACAATCGGAAACGAGGCAGAGGTAAGAAGCGACAGAAGTATGAAGAGATTCATAGCATCAAGGAAACGGATGAAGAGAAGCCAACTAATAATAAAAGTCAAAAAAGAAAGTCCCGAAAGCGTAAATCACAGGGTGGACCTAGTAAGGGAAAGCAGTGCCGAACAACTCAGATGGATACAGAATCCCGACGAGTTAATAGGTTCGACGAGTTTATTAAAGGCACCTCCCTAGATCCGTCAGAGCAGGAAGAAATGAAAATAGCTCAAAATACAGATAAAAAACGTAAGAACCATAAACCGTTTCGAACCAGCCGAACAAACCCTATTATTGAGGTTAGGTGTCGTGGTTGTAAAGAGTATTTTGATGTAGCAGCAAGTCTTGTTACTGACCACAAGAGATATAAGTGTAACGATTGTTCGGGGAGTGCGTGTGGATGATACTGTCAGATCCAGCAGCAGAACGTGCTGTGTTAGCAGGGATATGTAGGTATGCTGGCGATGCATATCTAGATGTTGCTGATCTAATCAATAGTGAGACGTTTACTATTGAAGCGAATATAGTTATTTACACCTGTGTTCAAAGATTTTTAGAAGAAGATAATAGTAGGAAGGTTGACGTAGCATCGATTTTGTCTGCGGCTAATGAATTGGGCTTATCCTCATTCTTTCAGGCTAACTCAGAGCTAAATCACCTGTCCGCAATCCTTAAGTTTCCTGTTCTACTTAATAATGTACGTAGATTTGCCGCCAAGATTCGTAAGCTGCAAATTGCCCGTATGATGTACACTCAGCTTGAGGAAACCAAAAGTCAATACTTAGATGTTAAGGGAGACGAACCTATCTCTCATATTCTAGGGTTGGCTGAAGAATCTATTTTTGATTTTACTGCTTTACTAAATGACCAGGATGATTCGCCGGAACTGCTCTTTGGGGATCTAGAAGAATTCTTAATTGATAAGGCAGATAATCAAGTAGATCAAATAGGTATCTCTACAGGGTTTCATAAGTATGATTTTGCTATCGGCGGTGGACTACGTAAAGGAACTGTAAATGTAATCGGGGCCCGAACTAAAGTGGGCAAGTCACTGATTGGGTTGAACATGGGGGTCTCAATGGCCGAGCGAGAAATCCCGGTCCTCTACCTTGACTCTGAAATGACCAAGCAGGATCAGCAGAGCAGAGGAGGGGCAATGATCTCATACCCCACAAGAAATCAGGCTACTATTAATGACATTGAGACAGGGAAGTTTGCCTCCAATGAGGTGGACAAGACAGCCCTAATTAATTTAGCTAAACAAAAAAAGGGCCTGCCATTTTACCATAAGAATATCGGCGGTAGAGCGTTCGAGGACCAGCTATCTATTATGAGACGGTGGATAGCTAGGACGGTGGGACTTAATGATTTAGGAAAAGCTAAAGATTGTGTAATCATCTACGATTACCTTAAGCTTATGGAGGCGTCAGAACTAGCTAAGACCGACATGAAAGAGTTTCAGCTGTTGGGATTCATGATGACATCCCTCCATAATTTTTCTCTACGCTATGAAGTGCCTATCCTATGTTTTATCCAACTAAACAGAGATGGAATCACTAAGGAGTCTACTGATGCCGCTAGTGGTTCTGACAGGATTATGTGGCTATGCTCTAATTTCGCGATCTATAAGGAAAAATCAGATGAAGAAATAGCTAAGGATGGAACGGAACATGGCAATAGGAAACTTGTACCGATCATTGCTCGTCATGGTGAAGGGTTAGAGACTGGTGACTATATCAATGTATTAATGCAAGGTAAGTATGCCAAGTTAATCGAGGGGTCTACTGCACTAGAACTGGAAGCCGGAGGATCATATAACGATGACGACCCAGAATACCAAGACGACGAAGACGTGGCGTTCTAAATATACGGATCAGAAAAAACTAAACACCCTCTGCGATATTGTCCTCGATAAGATTGAAAATCTCTACGAATACTTTGATGTAAGGTGGAGTCGAGGAGCCAAGGTTGTATTTTCTTCTTGTTTCGTTCACGGTGGAGACAATAGATCTGCACTAAATTTGTACTATAACGCAGACTTCAGAGTACACTTTAAGTGTAGGACAAGAGGTTGCGAGGAGCATTTTGGCACGTCGATCTTAAGTCTGGTTCGTGGTGGCCTATCTCATATTAAACATGACTGGAAGAGTCCGGGTGATAATGAAGTTACATTAGACGACACTATTGACTTCTTACTAAATCGCTTTGAGTTATCTTTTAGTGATTTAAAAGAGGGCGAGGAGTACAGTACTGACCACCAAGATTTTTGCCGGATAGTAAATAAAACAGCTGCTAGAGAGGCCCCCACTGGCCTGATTGATATGGCATTCTACAGAGACAAGGTAGATATTCCCGCCCACTACTACTTACAACGAGGGTACTCCATAGAGGTATTAGATGACTATAGTGTGGGCACTTGTAAGACGTATGGTAAGCCAATGTATAATAGGGCAATGGTTCCTATTCTTACAGAAGATGGCGAAAAGATCCTAGGATTCACAGGACGTAGTATATTTGAGCAGTGTGCAAAATGCAAACAGTGGCACAATCCTGAGAAGGACTGCTACTTTTTTCCTAAATGGTTACACTCTAAGGGGTTTGAGGGAGAAAGAGTTCTTTATAACTACTGGAGTGCCATTCAACATATACAAGACAGCGGCGTAGTAATCCTGGTGGAGTCACCAGGAAATGTGTGGAGACTAGAGGAATCCGGGATACACAACTCTGTTGCTATTTTTGGTACTACTTTAAATGATGACCAGAAACAGCTAATAGACGAGTCCGGAGCATTCTCAATTATTGTGCTAATGGATAATGATGAGGCGGGTCGTGTGGCTGCTAAAAAAATCAACGAACAGTGCTGTAAGATATATCGGATGTACTTTCCAACAATTACAACTGGAGATGTGGCCGAACTTAGTGTAGACAGCGTTACTTCAGACATTAAACCGTGGATTGATCAAGCAAAGGAAAAATATCTATGATAAACAAATATCGTATAGGGGATAGGATTAGTGGTGGTGGGGTTGTTTATGCACTCTTCTGTCCGCGTGAGTACTTTATTATTTGGCTAAAGACTCAGGGTTTAGGGCTCAATGACCCCTGGCCTGCCCATTCATGGGATACTAAATGTCCAGATTGGACTGATCACCCTGTGTATTATTTGAGGTTTGACGAGCCTGTTGCACCGGGAACCTTTGAAGAGTTTGCCGAACAGAACCCACAGATACATGAGACATATCTATATAGGGAATATGAGAAGTGGCCTAAGGTAAGTAGACTGGCTGTCCCTGAGTCAGAACTTACATTAGAAATAGATATTGATAAGATAATGGACCAATTACTAGAACCGTTAGAAGGAGAAGAATCTGATGAATAATACCCCGTGGGACTTAGACCAGCATGCTCTAAACTACTTGAGTCATAAGGCCGAAGCTGATAGACAAAAAGCTTTTACATCCTTAAGTTTATTATTAGATCACTCTGCTGGCATAGGAGATCATTCTACCAATGACTATTATCAAAACTTAGATGTCGCGTTGGATACTCTTGTGGATGCTGAGGATCGCATAGAAATTTTACATAAATATTTCTTAACCCAGGAATGGGAAGATGATAAGTCCATTCATGGAACCTAAGGAGGAATAGACAGTGAAAATCTTCTATATTGTATCGGAGTGGCCCAAGTATTGTAATGAAGATCCCGAATGTGGTGACCAAGATTTTGCTGGTGACTGTTATGGATATCATGTAGAATTTGAAGGGCAGACCTTGGCCGATTATGGAGATGACTATCATGATGACGGGGGTAGTAAGTGCGAGGGGTTCATAGATGGCTATACATTTGCCCTTGGTATAAAACAATTTGATATAGAATATAAACAAGAGATAATGAAATGACACAAATCATCGGCTTTGCCGGTAAAAAACAGAGTGGGAAGAACACCAGTTGTAACTTTGTTATGATGTTGAAGATTAAAGAGTATGGAATCTCTCAACATGTCCGTATCCATCCTACAACTGGAGTCCTAGAAGTTAAAGATGTTCTCGGTCAAAAGATTGCTGGAGGAGGGTTCTTTCCATTTGATGGGGCCAATGTGAATATGGAAAGTATCTATGCATCCGTAGGACCGTTCTGTAAGATGTACGGCTTTGCTGATGCCCTTAAAGATATAGCTATCAATGTGCTGGGATTACCCAGAGATAAAGTATATGGAACAGATGAGGATAAAAAAACGCTTACTCATCTTTTATGGGAAAATATGCCCGGAGTAACAACCGAGGTTACTCCACAAGATCCTGTGGCCAAAGAGGTTGCAGGACGGCTGGGTATATATTATGAAAAAGTTCTTAGTGGGATCGTTTATCATAAACCAGGACCAATGACTATCCGCGAAGTCCTCCAATATATGGGTACAGAGATCTTTCGGAAAATGTATGCAGGAGTTTGGGGTGAAACACTCATGCGAACCATTGAACGAGATAATCCTGATGTAGCATTAATCTACGATGTTCGTTTTGATAATGAAATGATATGTCTGACCGAAGAGGGCGGGTCTATTATTGGTCTCAGGCGAGATATCTTCGACAGTCAGGATACCCATACTAGCGAACAAATCAACTTTGACCTGTGTAGTCTAGTACTAGAAAATGGTGGTATGGATATTGAGCAGCAATGCGAGGCTATCTATCACGCTCTAGTCCTGCTTAAATGTAAAAATATACCTCAAGCAATAGTGGGATAAAATGCCAATACCAATCGTTTATTTTAGAAGCAGTTCTTTTGGCTGTCATCGCTTCTGCCCGATGCAACATTATTCTGAGTATACTTTGGGCTGGAGAGGGCCATCTAATAAAAAAGCAGACAAGGGTACTATCTGTCATAAGGTTCTAGAGCTTTGTGCCCTCTGCAAATTAGCGATTCAGCGGGGCGAGAAGGTTGTTGAGGATAATGATATCGGCGAGATATTTACAGACCAATATGATCCTGAGTATCTCAACGACATAATCTCCCGTGTGTACATGTTCTATACCACTCACCTTACCCATCATACTTGGGAAGACAAGGATTTTAAAGATTGTGTTAAATGGGTGTGGAAAGCATTGGAGTATAATAATGGAATGTTCGATCCAATGAACTGTAATGTGGTTGATGCCGAACCCCATTTCGATTTTGAGCTACCTTTCGACTGGGCAGAGTATGATTATAAAGTAGAGGGAAAACAATTAAAAGGAAATTTGGCCCTTAAGGGTACTATCGATTTGATTGTGGATCGCGGCAACGGCGTGTATGAGATCTGTGATTGGAAAACTGGCAAACGTTTAGATTGGGCCACTGGTGCTACCAAGGATCAGACCAAGCTTTTTAGTGATGCTCAGCTTAGAATTTATCACTACGCCGTGACCAAGCTCTATCCTGAGGCCAAGACTTTCATCGTTACTATATATTTCATTAACGATGGTGGAGCTTTTACTGTTCACTTCCAAGATTCAGACCTGGAAAAAACAGAAGATATGTTACGTAAGAGATTTGAAGCTATACGTGATACAGAACGACCAGCACTGATTCGAGAGATAGATAGGAAACAAACATGGAAATGCCGCAAGCTATGTCACGCGGGCATGACCAGTTTTGAGGATGACGAAGGCTTCCAGCATATTGATGAGTTTCGCCCAGGACAGGTCAGCAGGTACAAGCAGCCTATGACCAAGTGTGAGCAGTTAAAGTATATGATTGAAAAAAAGGGGATTGAGTGGGTTACGGAGAACTATAAGCATCCCTCCCATATACACGGGGCTTATAAAGAGCCGGGGAGTGTGGAGTAAATGAATAAAAAACATGGATATAATACTGCTATACATAAGATCTGTGCTATATGTGAAAGAAAACCATGTAAACAATCAGAAGAGATTTGTGGTAAATGTA
>Ga0310120_10001538_pt1 | contig 17307 bp, 18 predicted proteins | sample CB27_AW_983_MG_FD_203506 | JGI IMG/M metagenome (GOLD analysis project Ga0310120, IMG submission 203506) | Marine microbial communities from Western Arctic Ocean, Canada - CB27_AW_983 | ecosystem: Environmental > Aquatic > Marine > Oceanic | place: Canada: Western Arctic Ocean | collected...
TGGTCAGCCCGGCGTCCTTCACGGCCTGCTCAAACGGCGTCCGACAGCGGGCCAGCAGGTCGGCGGTGAGCTCCTGGAACTTCGCCCGACTGAGCGTGTAGTCGAGGTGTAGTGGTCCGGCATCGGTAGCCGTGACGAACGGCAGGTTGATCTGGGTCTGCTGGACCTGCGAGAGCTCGATCTTGGCCTTCTCGGCAGCCTCCTTGAGCCGCTGGGCGGCCATGGCGTCGGCAGCCAGGTCGACCCCGTGGTCGTTCCTGAACGACGTGACCAGCCAGTCGATGACCGCCTGGTCCCAGTCGTCTCCACCCAGCTTGGTGTCGCCGTGCGTGGCCTTCACCTCGAACACGCCGTCACCGATCTCCAGCACCGACACGTCGAACGTGCCGCCACCCAGGTCGAACACGAGGATGGTCTGGTCGGCACCGTCCTTGTCCAGCCCGTAGGCGAGGGCCGCCGCGGTCGGCTCGTTGATGATGCGGAGCACCTCGAGGCCGGCGATCTGGCCCGCTTCCTTGGTGGCCGTCCGCTGGGCGTCGTCGAAGTAGGCCGGCACGGTGATGACGGCCCGGTCGACGGCGGTGCCCAGGTAGGCCTCGGCGTCCCGCTTCAGCTTCTGGAGGGTGCGGGCCGAGATCTCCTGAGCGGTGTAGTCCTTGCCGTCGATGTCCTGCTTCCAGTCGGTGCCCATCTGGCGTTTCACCGACCGGATGGTGCGGCCCGGATTGGTGATGGCCTGGCGCTTGGCGACCTCGCCGACAAGCACCTCACCGTCCTTCGCGAAGGCCACGACCGACGGGGTCGTCCTGGAGCCCTCGGCGTTGGCGATAACGACGGGATCGCCACCCTCCAGGACGGCTACAACCGAGTTGGTGGTTCCGAGGTCTATTCCTACGGCCTTGCCCATGGTGCTGTCTCCTTCTTTTTTCTCAGTCTGCTGAGAGGTCTCTGCGGGGGAGTTCGCCCCGTCGGGCCCGGGATCGGGGGAGGATTCCCGGGCCGACGGTGCAGGGTAGTGCTGCCTACAGTAACTCCACCCTTTATGTTGCTCATCAGTATAGCAATGTTGAGTGTCTCTATAGCAACTTCTGGACAGAAGACGTCTGGGAAACACCGCCCCACCGATCCGGGCAGGTCCGATACCGTGGACCCAGCCCAATGACCTCGTCTCCCCGGGAACCGCCATGCCGACCCTGATCCTCCTCCGCCACGGCCAGAGCGAGTGGAACGCCACGAACCAGTTCACCGGGTGGTACGACTGCGACCTAACGGACCTGGGAGCAACCGAGGCCCGCAACGGTGCCCTCCTGCTCGCCGCGGCCGACATCTCGCCCGACGTCGTACACACCTCCCTCCAGGTCCGGGCCATCCACACGGCGAACCTGGCCCTCGAAGCCCTCGGTCGTTCCTGGATACCGGTCCGCCGCGACTGGCGGCTGAACGAACGGCACTACGGCGACCTCACGGGGCTGGACAAGGCCGCCACCAGGGAAAAGTACGGTGCCGAACAGCTCCAGGCCTGGCGCAGGGGCTACGCCACGCCACCGCCTCCCATAACGGCCGAGAACCCGTTCAACCCCAACGACGACATCCGGTACGCCCACATCGACCCACCCCTGGCCGAGTGCCTGGCCGACGTGGTCGACCGGATGCTCCCCTACTGGAACGAGGCCATCGCGCCTGACCTGCGTGCCGGGCACGTGGTGCTGGTGGCGGCACACGGCAACAGCCTCCGGGCCATGTGCAAGTTCCTGGACGGAATCAGCGACGACGACATCGCGGACCTGAACATCCCGACCGGAACCCCGCTCGTCTACGACCTGGACGACGACCTGAGCCCGATCGAGGCGAAGCCTGTGCTGGAACGCTCGCTGGACCCCGCTGCCGCAGCCGCAGCCGCAGCGGCCGTGGCCGGGCAGGCGGGCTGAAACACCGCCCGGGGGCGCGGAACGGGCGGGCCCCGTAGGACCCGCCCGCCTCCCTTCGATCCGTCGGGCTCAGCCGACCAGCACCGGCTCCGGGCCGTAGCCGGGCGAACCATGCTCGGCCACGTCGAGGCCAGCCAGCTCCTCCTCTGCCGACACCCGCAGGCCCACCGTGGACTTCAGGACCTTGAACAGGATCGCCGAGGTTCCGAGTACCCAGACGGCGACGATCACCACGCCGATGGCCTGCACCAGCAACTGGTCGAAGCCGCCGCCGTAGAAGAGACCGGCGTCATCACGCCCGAGGAAGGCATCGTCGTACCTGGCGAAGAGGCCGATGGCCAAGGTGCCCCAGGCACCGCACACGCCGTGGACGGACACGGCCCCCACCGGATCGTCGATGCCCCGACGCTCGATGAACAGCACCGAGTAGACGACGATCACCCCGCCGATGAAGCCGACGGCGACAGACCCGGCGAAGGACATGGTGCCGGTTCCGGCGGTGATGCTGACCAGGCCGGCCAGGACGCCGTTGCCGGCCATCCCCACGTCCATCGCACCGGTCTTGCGCCAGATGGCCGCACCAGCACCGACCACGCCGGCCGAACCCGCCAGAAGCGTGGTCGTGATGCAGTGGGCCACCCAGTTGTCCATGGCCAGCTCGGATCCGGCGTTGAAGCCGAACCAGCCGAACCAGAGGACGAACACGCCGACGACCGCGAAGCCGACGTTGTGGCCCGGAATCGCCCGCGGCTTGCCGTCGGGTCCGTACTTGCCGATACGTGGGCCTAGGAACACGGCGCCCATGAGGGCCGCCCAGCCACCCGCGCTGTGGACGATGCTGGATCCGGCGAAGTCGCTGAAGCGGGCGTCGCCGATGCTCAGGTCCGAGAGGATCCCGTCGCCCTGCCAGAACATGTGGACGACCACCGGGTAGATGAACCCGCTCATCACCAGGCTGAACAACAGGTAGGCGGAGAACTTCGTGCGCTCGGCCATGGCCCCCGAGGCGATGGTCACCGCAGTTGCGGCGAACACCACCTGGAAGAAGAAGAACGACGGCGTGGCCAGCACGTCGCCGTCGACGAACGACTCGGACATGCCCGACAGGAAGAAGGAGTCCGTGCCGATGAGGCTGCCCCCGTCTGAGCCGAAGGCAAATCCGAAGCCGACGGCCCAGAAGGCCAGTGCGCCAATCGCCATGTCCGCCAGGTTCTTGGCCATGATGTTTCCGATGTTCTTGGCCCGGGTCATCCCGGCCTCGACCAGGGCGAACCCGGCCTGCATCAGGAACACCAGGCACCCGGCGAGGATCAGCCAGAGGCTGGTCAACAGGGCCGCGTTGTACTCGGCCGGAGTCAGCTCCTGGGCCACAGCCGGAGTCGCCGTGAGGGCGATCGCGGCCACGATGCCGAAGAGGCCGAAGCCCACCTTGTGGACTCGGCTCCTCCCGGCCCTGCGGCTCCACAGCGTGGTTGTTGGTCTGGTCATGCTTCTCACGATTGCCCCCTCCAAAGGTGGACGTAGGTTCGAACGGTCCGAACGTACGAGGGGTGGATTTCGCCAACGTTCGCTGGGCATGACGACCGCGAAACAGTTACCTGACAGAAACCTGACCACCGCCTGGCCGGTGACACCCGTTCGCACCCGGTTCATGGCCACGAAACAGTGGGGAAACAGGCCATGCCTATGTTCAGGCCATGGACGGGGACCCGACGACGACCGGGCAACGGGTGGGTACGCCGCAATGGACCTGACCGACGTGGCCGTGGTCCGGTGGCCCGACGAGACCCGGCAGCTGGAGGAGTTGCGGCGCAGGGGCGTCCCGCGGTTGGCCCTGGTCTCTCCCCACGCACCGCCGTTCGCCCCCGTCGACCCCCTCGAGGACTGGGTACGGCTACCGGCCGCCCCCGCCGACGTCCGCGCCCGTGTCCTCACCCTCGTGGGCCGGGCCGAGCAGGACCTGCGTCGCCGACCGGAACTATCCGACGATCGGCTCCTGCGCTACGGCAGGTGGTGGGTGGCCCTCGCTCCCGCCGATGCCCGCCTCATCGCCCCGCTGGTAGATCGGTTCGGCACCGTCGTGGGCCGTGGCGATCTGGCGAAGGCCGGCTGGCCCGACGGCCTACCCAGCCGCAACTCGCTGGACGTCCAGCTGGGACGACTCCGCCGACGCCTGAATGGGTCCGGCCTGACGCTGCGGACCGTGCGCTCCCGCGGCTGCGTGCTGGCACCGGGCACCTGACCCGGTACCAGGACCGTTGGCCACGGCGATCCGCCCCGGGCGCGTGCCAGACCGCACAGGAACGTACCGGTAGTCTCGGCGGGACATGAGCCCTCAGCGCCTCCGTCCCAACCACGCAGTAATCGGCCTCGGGGTCCTCGTAGCCCTGTTCACAGTCGGATCAGGCGTGGCCTCCCTGGTCAACGGATTCCACGACGACTCGCCGATCACCCGCGAGGTGTTCGTAAACGTGCCCGGACCGCTGAAGCTGGCCTTCTACACGGTCATCCCGATGCTGATCATCTACGGGGCGGTGCTGTTCTCGCAGCGGGTCCAGAACTGGCAGCGGGGCACCCCCGACAACCGCTCCACCAACGCCGGCAACGCCAGGCGGCGCTTCGGTGACTTCCGGTCAGGCGTGTACATGAAGACGCTGCTGCGCGAACCCGCTGCCGGCATCATGCACGCCCTCATCTACTTTCCCTTCCTGATCCTGATGGCCGTCACCACGGTGCTCGAGATCAACCACCAGGTCCCGGAATCAATCAAGTTCCTGCACGGCGACGTCTACCGGGCATACACGGCCGTGGGCGACATAGCCGGGGCGCTCTACCTGGTCGGCGTGGTGTGGGCGGTGCTCCGCCGTTACGGCCCGAGGCGTTTCCGGCCCTACCGGATCCGCATCAAGTCGAAGCCCGAGCACGCAGCCGTACTCCTCGTCTTCCTGGCGATCGGCATCACCGGATTCGGAGCCGAGGCATTCCGAATCGCCCTGCAGGACTCACTCGGCGGCCACGGCGCCGAGGCGGAGACATGGTCCGTGATCGGCTACCCGCTGGCCATGGCCATAGGTGGTTCCGACCAGTTGGCCGGCGACCTGGCCGGATGGCACCAGGGCTGGTGGATCGCCCACGTGATGTCCTTCATGGCCTTCCTGGCGTTACTGCCGATCACCATGATCCGGCACATGTTCACCTCGCCGCTGAACATGTACCTGACGGACCGGGACCGGCCCAAGGGCGCCATGAAGGCAATGCCGAACCTCATGGAGACCGAGCTGGAGAGCTTCGGGGCCTCGACCATCGAGGAGTTCACCTGGAAGCAGTTGCTGGACACCGACTCGTGCACCATGTGCGGCCGCTGCACCAGCGTCTGTCCGGCGCATGCCACCGGCAAGCCGTTGGATCCACGCGAGATCGTCCTGAAGACCGGCGAGGTGATGGCGGCCACCGGAACACCGGTCGTGTCGCCCCCCATCGGCACCGACGCCGAGATCTCGGTACCGGCCAACTGGATGTTCGACCGGGTCACGAGCGACGAGCTCTGGGCATGCACGACCTGTCGGGCCTGCGACGAGATCTGTCCGGTCAACATCGAGATCATGGACAAGATCCTGGACATGCGCCGCTACCTGTCGCTGATGGAGTCCGACTTCCCGACCGAGCTGGGTAGCGCCTACCGCTCGATGGAGAACTCCGGGAACCCGTGGGGCCTTTCCCAGAGCGAACGGGCCGACTGGGTCGGCGACCTGGAGGGCATCCAGGTCCTCGACGGCGGCGACCCGCTCGAGTCCGAGTACCTCTACTGGGTGGGCTGCGCCGGCTCCTTCGACGACAAGAACAAGAAGGTGTCCAGGGCCATGGCGCAGTTGATGCAGCGCGCCGGGGTGTCGTTCTCGATCCTGGGTCCGTCCGAGATGTGCACCGGGGATCCGGCCAGACGCTCCGGCAACGAGTACATATTCCAGATGCTGGCCATGCAGAACGTGGAGACGCTTGGCTCGATGGGCGTCAAGAAGATCGTCACCCAGTGCCCGCACTGCTTCAACACACTGACCAACGAGTACCCGCAACTGGGAGGCCACTATGAGGTGGTCCACCACAGCCAGCTCCTGGAGTGGCTGATCGACCAGGGCAGGCTGGACATGGAGGGGGCACGGCTCGAGGAGCGGATCGTCTACCACGACTCCTGCTACCTGGGCCGGCACAACGACGTGTACACCGCCCCCCGAAACGTCATCGGCAGCCTGGCAGGAATCGAGATCGTGGAGGCCGAACGGTCGGGCACAGAGGGCATGTGCTGCGGTGCGGGTGGCGGCCGGATGTTCATGGAGGAGCACATCGGCAAGAACATCAACGTCGAACGCTCGCAGGAACTGCTCGCCACAGGTGCCGGGCGCATCGCCACGGCCTGCCCCTTCTGCTACATCATGATCGACGACGGGGTGAAGGCCGAGGGGATCGAGGAGGACCAGGTGAAGGTGGGCGACATCGCCCTGCACCTCCTCGAGGCCCTCGAGAACCGCGACGCCGCTGCCAGGGCCGAGGCCCAGGCCTGACCCCTCCCCGGCTACGACCGGGTCAACGCGGTTCACCACCCATCCGGCTCAGAGGTCGAAGAACCTCACTGCGTTGTGGCCGAGAACCGCTTCCTTCTGGTCGCTGGTCAGGTGCGCCGAGCCCCTGACCAGTCGCCCGGGCTGCTCCTCCCCCAGGGGAAACGGGTCGTCTGAACCGAGCATCACGTGGTCCGGACCCATCACGGCGACCAGCAGGCGCAAGGCCTCGTCGCTGAACACCGCCGAATCGACATGGAACCGGTCGACGTAGCTGGACGGCGGCTCAGGGCAGTCGGCGCGGACGAGGTCGCGTCGGCGCCAGGCGTTGTCCACCCGCCCCAGTTGGGCGGCGAAGTTGCCGCCACCGTGGGCGAAACAGAGGCGCAGGCCGGTGGGCAGCCGTTCAAAGGCCCCGCTGAGGACCAGCGACAGGATGGCCAGGTGGGTCTCGGCGGGCATGCCGACCAGCCACCGCAGCATGTGGGCGGGCATCCGCTCCCCGGCCATGGTGTCCCACGGGTGCACCAGAACCGGGATCCCCTCGTCGGCGCAGTGGTGCAGGAACCTCACCAGGTCCGGATCGTCCAGGTTCCGGCCGCCGACATGGCTGCCTATGTGCACGCCCACGTGACCATCGGCCACAGACCGCGTCACCTCGGAACAGGCCCTGTCCACGTCCTGGAGCGGCACCTGGCACAGCGGCCTGAGCCGGTCGGGGTGACCGGCGCACATCTCCAGGGCCAGGTCGTTCACGAGACGGGCCCAGGGTGCGGCAACGACGGGATCCGACGAGTAGCCGAACAGCATCGGCGTGGCCGACACGACCTGCACGTCGATCCCGTGCTCGTCCATCCGGGCGATCCGTACATCGGGATCCCACAGCGACGGCTCGACCGGACGGAACTCGGCGTTCCCCACCATGAGCTGCCCGGTGCCGTCGCCGTCGTCGCGCAACCACGGCCCATCGGAGCCGAGCATCGCCCCCTGTCCACGGCTGATCCTGGGGAAGAAGTGCGCGTGGACGTCAACGGTTCGACGGTCCATGGCCTCAGCCCGACCCGGGATGGACGACACCACAGCTCGGACATGTCCGGGCATCCAGGTCGTCGGCGAACGCGGCAAACAGCGGCGGGAGGTCGTCGACGATCGAAGCCACAGCCACCTCCACCCTGTGCAGCAGGTGGTGGCACCCCTCGCAGAACCACTCGAAGCCGTCGACCACCCCGTCCGGACGGGCGAACTCGACGACGATCCCGATGCCGTCGGGATCGGTGCGTCGCGGCGAGTGCCGGACGTGTGCCGGCAGCATGAACACCTCGCCGGCGCGGATCTCCACGTCACGCGGCGGGCTCCCCGGTTCTTCCATGAGGCGCAGGACCATCGACCCCTCCAACTGGTGGAAGAACTCCGGGTGTGGATCGTCGTGGAAATCGACCCTGCTGGTCCCCCCACCCACGACCATCACGTCCATGGCCGAGTCCGTCCAGAGCAGCCGGTTCGCAACCGGTGGCCTCAACTCATGGCGGTGCGCATCGATCCAGGCCTGGAGGTCGAACGGTAGGAGCATGGTCGGTCCGGGCCTTCAGCCGGCGGCCCGGCGAAGGGCCGTGGCCTTCACCTCTATGAGGAGGTGCGGGTCGGGCAGGGCCCCTACGGCGACGGTCGTTCGGGCCGGTGCCACGCCATCGGCGAAGAAGTCGGCCCAGGCGCTGTTCCAGGCGTCGAAGTCGTCCATGTCGACGAGGAAGGCCGTGGCGTCCACCAGATCGGCGCGGTCGAGGCCGACCGTCGCCAGGACACGTTCGACGTTGGCCAGCACGGCACGGGACTGGACGGCGGCGTCCAGGTGCACAACGCCGTCCTCGCCCACCTCGGCTCCCTCGATCGAGTCGTCGACACGACGTGCGCTGGTTCCGGACACGTACACGTGGTCACCGGCCGTCCGTACGTGGGGAAAGACACCCCGGGCCTGCGGCAGTGGACCGGGAGTGGCCGTCACCGGTTGAAGTTCTCCCAGTACCGGCTGGGCCGTGGGCCGTCCTGTCCCCGGTACTTGGAACCCAGGCCACTGGAGCCATAGGGCCGGTCGGCGGCGGTGGTCATGCGCATGAAGGAGATCTGGCCGATCTTCATGCCCGGATAGAGCGTGATGGGCAGGTTGGCCACGTTCGAGAACTCCAGGGTGAGCTGGCCGTCCCAGCCGGCGTCCACGTACCCGGCGGTGGAGTGGATGAGCAGGCCCAGCCGACCGAGGCTGGACTTTCCCTCCAGACGGGCCACCAGGTCGTCGGGAACCGCCACGCGCTCGGAGGTGGAGCCGAGCACGAACTCTCCCGGGTGGAGGATGAACGGGTCGTCGCCGGTCACCTCCACCTGCTCGGTCAGCGCCGAGAGGTCGGTCTTGACGTCGATGTGGCCCATGGCGTGGTTGCGAAACACCAGGAACCGGTGGTCCAGGTGCAGGTCCACCGAGGACGGTTGCACGCACGAGTCGTCGAACGGGTCGATGACGATGCGCCCGGCGGCGATCTCTTCGCGGAGGGAACGGTCGGAGAGGATCATGCGGCGACGATGCTAACCACGCGCCGGTGTGGGCATCGAAGTGCAGCAGGCAGGCCTCGTTGTCGTTGGCCCGGGGCAGCGGGCACGTCGCCCAGGTCGCGGATCCGGCACATCTCCCACGGGTCGATCCGAAACGCGTCGTGGACCCTCCGACCCAGAGCGGATATGTCACGGACCGCCCTGGGGCCCAGGTGCTGGTCCCGTTGCGTCGTGCCGTTGCCGGTGCTGTGCGGCACGCCGACGAGGCCGATGTCGGCTTTGGCGGGATCGTCGTCGTGCTCAAACCTGAACAGGGTGGGGATCCCGTGCCGGTAGAGCCCGTCCATCATCTTCTGCTGGTCGGTCCGATCAACCACCGGTCCTGCCTCTCTTCCCTGAACCGGGACTGTTCGTCCTCAGAGTCGGGGGTTCCTGCCGAAGGCCTCCCGGATCAGCGGGAGGTAGTGCTCGAACGGGTTCGAGTCGTAGGACGGGTCGAAGGCAGGGGCGTCGTACTCCGAACAGAACGTGGCGCAGTGGTCGTAGTGCTCGTGTCCGTCGAACAGGTCGCGGGTGTCGCGGTCCATGCCGAGGTGGTGCCAGAAGTAGTACCCCTGGAAGATGCCGTGGTGCTCGACCATCCAGTGGTTGGCGCCGGACACGAACGGCTTCAGGATCGCGGCGGCCACGTCAGGATGGTTGTACGGCGTGAGCGGATCACCGAGGTCGTGGACGAGGGCACACAACACGTACTCGTCGTCGCGACCATCGCGTTCAGCCCGGGTGGCCGTCTGCAGGCTGTGCTCCAGCCGGTCCACCGGGAAGCCGCCGTAGTCGTCGCGCAGGTGGTCGAACTGCTCGATGATCCGGTCCGGGAGGGCCTGCTCCAACTCGGTCCGCTGGCCCATTATGACCATCCAGTCCTCCCTCGTGGAGGTGGACATGTCGGTGAACGACGCCCGTGGCGCCTCGTGCAGGTCTGTCATTCGTCGCCTCCCTCGTGGAACCCATCCATCATTGCCGCTTCAGCCTCCGGATCCGGGCCTGCACCCGGGGTCGCCAGCGACCACTGGTGGCCGAACGGATCGGACAGCCGTGCGTAGCAACCGCCCCAGAACATGTCCTCTGGCCCCATGAGAAGCGTCGCCCCGGCTGCGACGGCCGTGTCCACCGCGGCGGCACCGTCCACGCATGTCCCAGGGACGACCCCGGTGCGCATGGGTCTGTGGGCTTCGACCATGGTGCTCCCCCTCCTGGTCGCGAACCTAGACGGTGCCCCCGGTCGGACGCCTGCCGGAGATCAGTCGTAGTGCAGGGCCTCCTGGGCCCCGAGTCGCTCGAAGAGCCCGCGAAGTTCCCGGCGGCTCCCAGGGTCGCCGGCCAGGTTGACCATCTCGTGGGGGTCCTCCCCATGGTCGTACCACTCATGCTCCTACCCGTCGGAGACCACGAACAGGACGTTGGGGCGACCGTCGCTCATACCTCGATTTCGTCATCCACGGGTCGGCCCGACTCGGGGTCGATGGGCAGGGGACGGACCCTCGAACGGCGACGACGACGGTCCGGGATCATGTCCCGCATCTCCTCCAGGCGACCGAAGCAGAGCAGCCGGTCGTTGGCCTCCAGGATGCGCTGGCCACGTGGGTTGGGGATGACCTGGGCCCCCCGATGGAGGGTCAGCACCGAGATGTCGCGGTCCAGAAGCCCGCTATCGCCGATGGTCTGGCCGACCCACGAACCGTCCTCCCGTACCAGCATCTCAGCCACCCCGTAGCCGGTGCTCACCGACAGGCGCTGGCGAACGTCCAGCTCCGGGAACGCCACCTGGTTGTCGACGAAGTCCACGACCGCCCCGGCGATGTCCAACCCCGTGGCCTCCTCGATGCCCTCGAGGCCCGGCGAGGAGTTGACCTCCATGACCAGCGGTCCGTCCCTTCCCTCCAGCATGTCCACCCCTGCCACCCGAAGCCCCATGATCTGGGCGGCCCTCACGGCCGTTGCCTCGTACTCCTCGTCCAGGTCCACTGCCTCGACGGTGCCACCCCTGTGCACGTTGGAACGGAACTCGTCTCCGGCTGCGGTACGGCGCATGGCGCCCACCACCCGGTCACCGACCACCAGCGCCCGTACGTCCCGCCCCCTCGATTCCTCCACGAAGGCCTGTATCAGCACGTTCTGCTTTGCGCTCTGCAGGGTCTCGATGATGGCCGAGGCGACCCGGGTGTCCGGGGCGAGGATCACCCCTATCCCCTGGGTGCCCTCCAGCAGCTTGATGACCACCGGCGCACCGCCGACCCGTTCGATGGCCGGCAGCACGTCGTCCCGGTTGCGGGCGAAGGCCGTCGCCGGGATGCCGATCTCGTGTCGGGACATGATCTGGATGGCCCGAAGCTTGTCCCTCGAGTTGGCGATGCCGTTGGAGGTGTTCGGCGTGTACACGTCCATCTGCTCGAACTGGCGCACCACGGCCGTTCCGAAGTAGGTGATGGATGCGCCGATACGTGGGATCACGGCGTCGTAGTCGTCAATCGGTCGGCCCCTGTACTGAAGGTCCGGGTCGTCACTGGCCAGGTCGATGGCGAACCTGAGCGTGTCCAGCACGTCGACCGCGTGACCCCGATCCATGGCGGCGAGGCGAAGCCGCGACGTCGAGTACGAGTTCGGCTGTCGGGAGAGGATCGCGAGCTTCAACTGGGCTCCGGGGTCGAACGGCCTGCGTCAGTGGCACCATTATGGGGGCGGATGGTCTCCGGTCCCCGGGGACCGTCATAGGAAGGCGAACGTGACCGAAGCAGTGCCCCTGGGCGCAGACGAAAAGGACGCTGGAATCCGGCCGAAGAAGAAGCCGTCCAAGAAGCCGCCCAGGTCACGGACCCAGCCCACCCTCGGCTGGCGCGAGTGGGTCGGCCTCCCCGACCACGGCGTCGAATGGCTGAAGGCGAAGGTGGATACCGGTGCCCGCACCTCGTCCCTGCATGCGGCCGGTCTCCACACCTTCCAGGTGGAGAACAGGGAGTGGGTGCGGTTCCACGTCTACCCGTGGCAGCGCTCGACCGCCCATGCCGTTCAGGTCGAGGCCAGGGTCCTGGACCGCCGCCAGGTGCGCTCGTCCAGCGGGAACACCGAGCGACGGCCGGTCATCGCACTGCCGGTACGCATCGGCTCCCGGACCGTCGACGTGGAGTTCACCCTCACCCGACGGGACCAGATGGGTTTCCGGATGTTGCTGGGCCGACAGGCCCTGAGGCGACGATTCCTGGTGGATACCGGCCGGTCCTACCTGCTCGGCCAGCCGCCCAGACCACTACGGCGGGCAAACCGGTTGACCGATGGCGGGGGCCGGGACGACACGACCGCCGCCAGCCGGCCAGATGGAACAAACGGTGGCTGAGCACGGCTCGGTCATCATCGGTGGCCACGAGGTCCAACCGGGTTGCGAGGACGGCTTCGAGTTGCCCATCGGGCGCCTCGTCACGGGGACCGCAATGGCGCTTCCCGTGCGGGTCGTGCACGGTTCCACTCCCGGCCCGACCGTCTGGCTGAACGCCGCCATCCACGGTGACGAGATCGCCGGCGTCGAGATAATCACCCGGGTCCTCCGGGACCTGGACCCGCTGGAGGTGCGTGGCACGGTGCTGGCCGTACCCGTGGTGAACGTCTGGGGCTTCGTCGGTGGCGACCGCCTCCTCCCCGACCGACGGGACCTCAACAGGTCGTTCCCCGGTTCGGCGACCGGCTCGCTGGCCGCCCAGATCGCCAACCTGTTCATGACCGAGATCGTGGACCGGTCCAGCGTGGGCATCGACCTCCACACCGGTACCGACAACCGTACGAACCTGCCCCAGGTCCGGGCCGACCTGGACGACCCGGAGACCCGGAGGCTTGCCGAGGCCTTCGGAGCGCCTCTGATGGTCCATGCCCGGAATCGGGCGGGCACGCTGCGCCAGGCCGCTACCCGACGGGGAGCCACCGTGCTGCTCTACGAGGCTGGCGAGGCACTGCGCTTCGACGAGGGCGCCATCGGCAGCGGTGTGGCCGGGGTGCGACGGGTGCTGGCCGCCGCCGGGGTCATAGACGGCCCGACCGGGCCTGACGACCCGTCGTTGGCCTCCCGGTCCACCACCTGGGCCAGGGCCGGCCGTAGTGGGATCCTCCATCTGGCGGTTGGGCTGGGCGACCGGGTGGAACGTCGACAGGTACTGGGCAGCATCGACGACGCCTTCGGGAACAGCGTGGCCGCCGTGAGGTCGCCGCGTGACGGCATGGTGATCGGCTGCACCCGGTCACCGCTGGTGAACCGGGGCGATGCGGTGGCCCACATTGCCGAGCTGGCCTGAGCACGGGACCTGGACAAGCCGACCACCTGGCGGACGGCGCTGGGGCTGGCGGGATCGCTACGCTGGCGGGCCTCGCGGGTGTAGTTCAATGGTAGAACCCCAGCTTCCCAAGCTGATGACGGGAGTTCGATTCTCCTCACCCGCTCCGCCCCACCCGGTCCGGACCGGCGAACCGGAGTCGCATGGCCGTCTCGACGTCCAACGGCTCGTTGGGTTCGGTCACCCGCCCGCGCTCGCGTTCCAGCAGGTCGTAGGCACTCCGGGGAACGGTTGGTGCCGGGTCGACCTCGATCCCATCCACATCGGAGGTCGCCACCACCGAACAGGCCAGGATGTGCTCGCCCGGCTGAAGGAGGCAGCGGAGCACCGGGACCGCTCCCTGGGGATCGACCATCCCGGCATTGGGCGGCAGTGGTCGTACCTCGCCGGACCTGTCCCCGTCGCCATCGACCATGCCGCTCAGGTCCGTGGCGGTGCGGACCACGGCCAACCCGTCCTCCCTTCGTACCTCCGGGGCGAATGGCCCTTCGGCTATCCGCATGGAGTCCACCGCCACGGCGAAGCCGGTCTCGATGGCCGTCAGCCCCCGACCGGTTCGCACCAGGTGCACCCTGTGGTGCCATGGCGCACCCCCGGCCAGCACCGTGTCGACCACCACGTCGGGCCACGGCCTCCAACGGGACCAAAGCAGTGGCCCATCGGGACCATGTTCGATGAAGGCGTCCTCCACCGACGACCGGGTCCGACGATCGGTCCCGTCACGGAGGAGCAGCGTGGAATCGGTCAGGGCCTCGCCGTAGTGGAACTCCACCTCGCCGCTGAACCCGTAGCGCGAGGAGTAGGCGAACTTCTCGTACTTGGCGGTCGTCTGTTCCAGGAACCGGACCGACGGGGAGCGCCTGCCGGAGAGTGCCATGGCGTGGGTGTCGTCCCGGTCCAGCACCCATCCGGCCACCGGTTGGGCCACGGGCAGGTCCGTCCCTGCGTGGGCGGCCTCCTCGCCGGTCCAGAACGGGTGGTCGCCAGGAGCAGCCAGGGCTGTGAAGGCCTTCATCGCCCAGTAGGGCGAGCCGGGCGAGTTGTACCCCTCGGCCAGACGGCGGTTGTCGTAGCCATACCCGATGCTGAGGACCCCGTCCCGATCCGAGATGGGCCGATCCGCCCACCAGCGCTGGTGCCTGGCCCAGTGGCCACGGGCTTCGTCCCACGGCACGCCCTCCACGTCGGCGAGGGCGAAGGCCCCCCAGAGGCTGGACTGGGCGAACCTGTAGGTCATGCTCCGCCCGTACGGAATCGCCGCGCCGTCGGGACCGAACCAGTGCCGGAACTCCGGTCCGAATGCCGTGGCCCGCTCCACATAACGCGCGGCTGCCTCCCTGTCACCCAGGCCGGAGGCGGCCAGGATCAGGCCATACGTGTGGAAGGCGAACGGCAGGTACCAGTCCACGGTTCCCAATCGGCCGTCCCGGTACCAGCCGTCCTCGACGTGGTACTCCTCGATCCTCTCGATCGAACGCTGCGCGGCAGCAGGATCGCCGGGCGCCCCCACCCGCTGGCGACCCATGTGTACCAGCAGCCGGAAGAACTGCCAGTTGTTGGCTCCCGGCTGAAACTCGTCGATCCCGTCCAACCACGCCAGCACCCGTTCCTTCGCCGCCTCGCCCAGGGGCTCCCAGATGTACTCGGGAGTGAAGGCCATGGCGAAGCCGATGGCCGCCATCTCGACCATCCTCTGGTCGGTGTCGCCGGCACACGGACCCCAGTACTCGGGGTTCCCGGGGTCAGTGCCGGCAGCCAGGCCGTCACACCACCGGTCCCAGTGGGCGAAGTGCCCACCACCTGCCACCAGGGGCACGATCCCGTAGAGCGGTCGGGCATAACCCTCCAACTCGGCCACGCGCTGGGGAAACAACGCTGCGCCGCTCCCCAGGCGGACCCTGGCCCCACCGGGGGACATGTGGGGAATGATGGGGTCGACGAGGTCACGCACGGCCTGCTGGGCGTCGGCCCGGGTGGCGAACGGGTTGCCGCCCATCGGGTTGGCCCGGGGCTCAGGCACCGGCGGACTCCTCGACACCCAACCAGGTCCGGAGGGTCGCCGCGTCGCCCCGAAGGTTGGCCGGATCATCGTCCAGGACGTACTCCAGGAATGCGTACCGTTCGCGACCGCCGAGAGTCCATGGGTCCCGGCCACCGGCCTCCCCCAGGGCCCGCTCCCAGATCCCGGTACCGGCGGCGAGAGGGCGGCGATCGTCGAATCCGGTTCCCCACGAGAACACGTGGAGGTGGGAGAGACGCGGGCGGACCGCGGCCAGTTCCTCCAGGGCCGAGGCGTCGCCCAACGACGGGTCGGGCTGCCAGTAGGTGAACAGGTTCGGTCGGTCCACGGCTGCAAGCAGGTCAAGCGTCGAGGCCGCTGTCCCGGTCAGGGTTCCCGGGTGGAACTCGAGCGAGACCGCCAGGTCGTGTTGCGCGGCCAGGTCGGCGGCCTCCCGTATCCCGTCGGCGATGGTCGCCCGCTCCGCGGCCGGGGCATCCGGACCCGTCCCGAACGGCGCCCAGATGCGAACGCTGGTAGTTCCCAGATCCACCGCCGTCTGGAGGACCTCGACCACCTCGGCTGTGGAGGTCCGACCGGCCATCACGTAGGAGCCGTAGGAGGGACAGGACAGGCCGGCGTCCGCGCTCCGGCGTGCCACGTCGGTGGCGTGTCGCCCATCGCCCGCCGGCACGTGGAGGTCGGCGCCCCACTCGATGCCGTCAAGGCCCGCCGAGACGGCCAGGTCGATGATGGCCGCCACGTCCAGAGACCGGAAGGTGATCGAGCAGAGCCCGGCCCGTACGCCGGTCACGCGATCCGGTCCATGGCGTCACGGGTGATGGGGTGGAGCGGTGGGAGGCCGGCCACGAACCGCTCGACCTCGGTGACGGCCAGGTCGCCCATGCGGGATACCTCGCTGCCCATCGCTCCGGCGATGTGAGGTGTGAGGACGACGTTGGGAAGGTCGTAGAGCGGAGATCCACTCGGAAGCGGCTCGGGGTGAGGGGTGTCCACGAAAGCGTTGAGCCGCCCCGAGACCAGCTCGGCGGTGATGGCGTCGGTGTCCACCAGCCCACCCCGGGCCGTGTTCAGGAGCCAGGCGCCGTCACGCATGGCGGCCAGTTGATCGGCGCCGATCATGTGGCGGGTGGAAGCCAGCAACGGAGCGTGGAGGGACACCACGTCAGAGGTGGCCAGCAGCTCGTCCAGGTCCACCAGCGCCACGCCGAGCTCCGTCGCCTCCGTGGTGGTCAGGTAGGGATCGGCGACCACCACCTCGACATCGAGGCTGCGGAGTCGTTCGATCACCAGCCTTCCGATCGTCGACGCTCCGACCAGCCCTATCCGCCGGCCGCGGCTGCCCATCCGCGACTGGTCGACCACAGCCTCACAGCCCCTCACGTCGCGATGCCGGTCGCGGACTGCGAACACGTCCTTGGTGATCATGATGATTGCGGCGAAGGTGAACTCGGCCACGGGAACGGCGTTGGCCGAGGCAGCCGAGGTGACGACGATGCCCCGGTCCCAGAGGGCGTCGCTGACCAGGGATCGGACGGTACCGGCCGCATGTGCGACGAGCCTCAGCACCGGAAGGGCCGCCAGGGCCTGCGCATCCAGAACCGGGCATCCCCAACCGGTTACCAGCACCTCGACCTCAGCCGGCACCTCGGCCGGGGTTGCGAAGGGAACGGGCGTCGCCAGGTCCACGACCGCTCCGAGGCGTCCACGGGTACCGGTGGACAGCACCAGCGCCTCCAACCCGGGGTACATCAGCAGGGCGGCAGGGGGGAGCCGCGGCGTGGTTGGCATCGCCTCCCATGGTTGCCCACGTCCCCACCGGCGGGCAATACCGGACCGTCCCCGCGTGGCGGCTTGTCGACGATCATCAAAGGTTATATGAT
>Ga0310120_10001540_pt1 | contig 17307 bp, 13 predicted proteins | sample CB27_AW_983_MG_FD_203506 | JGI IMG/M metagenome (GOLD analysis project Ga0310120, IMG submission 203506) | Marine microbial communities from Western Arctic Ocean, Canada - CB27_AW_983 | ecosystem: Environmental > Aquatic > Marine > Oceanic | place: Canada: Western Arctic Ocean | collected...
GTATAAATAGTATCAATTAATATAAGAAGATATTAACCAGTAATAGGGGGGAACATAGAACTCATAACCCGAAGGTCGAAGGTTCAAATCCTTCCCCCGCCACCAAGAGTAGCAAGGGATTGCTAAATTATTTACTTTTTTAATATATTTTCCCCCATCATATCCCCCATCAACTTTAGCAGTTTTTATGCCTTCTATCGTCAAGGTTTTATTTAATCACAAATTATTAATAACTCTATTATATTTACCTTAATTATTTTTCCGAATCTTCCCTGATACGTAGCGTAAGCTGAGTTAAATCATTCTGTATTGCACCTAAGTGCTAATCAGCGTAAAGTTTGGTGATAAATAACTAATATTGCTTTAGAGGACTTTTTAAGCATCATTTAAGTGATGTCATAATAATAGATATCTAAAGACTAGAATACTATTCATCTCAAACCTCTGTCCAGATTGAGGTTCTAAAAAAAATAAGTGAATGCGGGGTGGAATCAAAAAAAACTTCAGGCCTGTTGATAGACACGAAATAGTCAAACTACAATCTGTGGAAGAATTGAATGCTTAGCTGGTGAGAATTGTTGGTGAAAATGTAGCTCAGTTATTAATTGGTGATCTTAAAAGTAAGAGAAGCATATCAGGCCATGAGTTGACTAAATAAAAACATTTAACCCCGAAGTCATGTTAATACAATTTTAACACGATTGTTAGTAAGCATCAAAAGGTACAGCAACTAATATTAATATCCCCCTCCTAAATATTTCCTATGTTAACACAAGAATATTCATCATAATAATACCTTGAATTAATCCTACCCCTCTTTACTCAAGTTCATCCATCTCCTGCATCTCAACCAAGCCGGTGTACAGCACCTCATCTGTGACCTGACTGATGCTCATTCCAGTACGCTCTGACATGGCCACAAGGGTGCGCTTTATTTTTGGGTGGATGGTAGCACTGAGCACGGGGCGTTTCTCGAAGTAGTCACGTCTCATCACGCGATTACGGGGGACTACGGTTGGAACTTATGGAACGGTGTGATTGATTGGGGCTGATAGACACCTATATGGACACCTGATAATTGCCCTCATGCGTGCATGTAGTGATTTTGAATAGCAACACATTGAAATTCCAAAACGACGATTTTCTTTTGTTACTCTGCTGGTGGAACGATGAAGTCCTACTCTACAACCGTGTCCTGAGCTCGACCGTCTGATAACTGGGACCAGTTGCACACTTTTGCAGATGATGTTAGCATAGTGCTAGTCCGGCACAGATGAAAGTATAATTTTTTTAATAACATCTCAATTTTGTGGAAATATGTCATGCAATGGTTGTGGTAGTGGTCATTATCGATGCCTTAAATGTGGTTTTGTAGGATGTGATGGAGATGATTGTCCAAGCTATTTCTTTGAGTCTGGTTTTTTTAGTAAAGGAGGATGTTGTGCTTGCGGATCTGAGGAATATGAGGCAATGTTTAGGACTATTCCTACACAGGTAATTCTATTAGTTTTATTAGCAATTTATTTATTTCTTGATTACAATTTGGATTGGGCTATTTTCTCTTTTATGCGGGAAGTTGGAAAAGAACTTGTAAAGTAACTTTAGATTATTATCAAACTTAACAATTTTTTACCCTCAGTTTAAAAAAGTTCTATCCTGGAGCATCCATCTCCTGCATCTCAACCAAGCCGGTGTGGCTAGACAGGATGGTGTCACTTAAAGGAGGACTGAGAAGGGTTGTAATACAACAATTGAGGCTACTGGGTATCGTGGGACTGCTGGTGGTCTTCCCCGAAAAACACAGACCAAATATATGTTTGTGGATCAATCATTGTGTCTCCTGTTTTCTAATTGTTGACGGTACCATGGGAGCCATGGTGGTAGTTTAACTGGTACGAATGTAGAAGTTTCCTGTTTGGCGTGTTTGCACCAAACAGCACCTGTTGTCCAAACCTGAATAAACTCTTTGTGGCCATAGAATTCCTTAAAGTAGCCCATTTCTTCACCGCTGTGCCACGCCGCCCCGTCTTCCTCCCCCCCCACTGCAAGTTTCCTCCGCCAATATCCACGGGGCTTCAAAAAATAATCCTGGTCCAGCAAATTAGAACCTTCTTCAATCAATGAAAGGCGGAGTAATGTGTCTTTATCAATCAACTCTCTGCCAAACATGCGACAAATCGTTTGCGCATCAGTAAAATTTGAGACTAGTACAAACTCATCGCCTTCCATTTTTATTTCCGGACAGAACCTTGTTTGCACGCAGGCTTTTGCCGTTTCTTTCCGGATAGGTTCTGCATCAGCAAAAAATTCTTTACCGGCAAACTTGAGTGTTCCGGCAGTATTTTTATCTTTCCAAACCGGTACCTTCACATTTTCCAGTACAAAACTTTTTTGCTGTGCAAATGGTTTGGCCAATAACCAGATAAGAGCATTCTGGAACTCCTCACCTGCTTTCTTGCCTGTCAATTTAACTTCCTGTGTAAACCATTCGGCCTGTCCTTTACCGCTAGGTTGCAAAACAAAGCGGTAGCCTTCCAATGTTACTGTAGCAGGGTTCTGGTCAATGGTAGGTTGCATCCGAATCGCCATTTCAAGTCCGTGTTTGCGATTTTCGCTGGTTTCCAGGATTCCAGCCATGCTTTCCTTATCGTAGTCTTCGGCTTTGCTGCTCAGGCTTTTGATGCTTCCCCATTCCTCTTCATTGGAGTAACCGGACCGGAAGAGTTGGTGATTCATTCCTGCAATGCGCTGCTGATAAAATTCCGGCAGATGCGTCTGTTGGTTTTCCACAATGGCAGTCATGGCCTGCTCAAGTGCCTTAAAAAGTGGTGCCTGAGTCTCTCTTCTGGTTTCGTAAACTGGACCGAGTAAGGTTACGATAGGCTGACCTTCTTTAGGTGGCCACTGATATTCTTCTGGCCCCAAAGTTAAGGACGTACACGAAAGGCCGAAACAGCTGGTTGCCAAAATTCCATACAAAAGTTGCTTGATTTGTGTTTTCATTTTGCGGAATTATATGATTGAGTTGGTTTAGGAGAACACAATATATAACATCAATTGGTTTGTTTTACAATGTGTGGGGAGGTTGTGGAGGGTGTCTGACTCGTGGGACCATCTGAGGAAGCATCTAGGCATAAAATTGTATGGTGTCTGTAGCACCATGTAGCATGGTCACATATTCAGAGGTATCACAATTCTGGATATTCCTCTGAGAGATTTGCAAGACGATGCAGTCAGATTGTTGTACAATATCAGGTGGAATCAATACTTGCAATTATTTACCTCAAATGGTATCTATACAATGAAGTAGAAAATCCCATAGAAGAAAAGACTGGCAGAAAGTTCATTAAATCCATTCATTCCAAAAAGGGCATCATGACAGAAAAAAAACAGAATCAAATAGTTGAAAAAGTGGAACAAGTTAAAACAGGTCTGGAACAGGCAGAACAAGAGATCGAGAAGGCAGCTCTTTCAGGGATCCGTGAGGCTTTTTTGAGTAGGTGGTTGCAGGTCGGGTTGAACTGGATGCTTTTTTTTCCTGTTCTTCTAATTGAACGTTTTACTGATTACAAAGTCCCCCGTCTGCTGGCGTTTCCTTTGCTTGCAGTGGCAGCCTTTTTTGGGTTTTACGATATCCTCTATGGAACACTGGGCAGTTGGATTTATGCCGAGGCTATCGATTTCAGCAACCAATCGCTAATAAACAGCATGTCCGTTCTCGCTGTGGTGAAAGTGGGAGAGCTTTTAGGGTTTGTTCCCGGAGGTCAGGCAATAGGGGAAATCATGCAGCAAATTGGAGATTACCTTGCAAACGGTGTGTTGGCACTGGGCATCCAGTCAATCTTTCTGGTCCTGGTTCAAAAAGGGTTGTTTCTGAGATACCTGTTGGGGTTTGGGTTTTTGTTGCTAGCCATACCAGTTTTAGCTGATTTTGGGAAGAAGTTGGTTTTTGGAAGTCTGATTCTGTTCATCATCATGCCTGCTGTTGTGTACACAGAAGCTTTTCTCTATGACCGTCTTACAAAACCAATTCAGCAGGAATTGCAAACTAGCTATGAACAGATTGAGGGAACCATAGCCATTGGAGGCTGGAGCTCCATCAAGAAAGGGGCTGCAGTTGCAGTCAAGGTAAGTGCAGATGCCATAAAGGAAAGTGCTATTGCCGTAAAGGAAGGGGCTGTTGCCGTAAAGGAAGGGACTGTTTCTCTGACCAGGAAGGTTGGCGATTTATTTTCTTCAAAAGATTCTTCGGATATCCCTGCAGAAGAAGTTGTAAAGGTTCAAGAAGCTGAAAAAGTTCAAGAAGCTGAAGTGACTGAAGAAAAACCGAACCAAGCGGGATTGATTGAAACAATTAAGAATCTCTGCTGGGCGATTATCAATAGCCTCCTACTGTTATTTACTATCACCATTATGACTTGCCTCGTTGCACCGATCGTTGCTTATTTCCTCGTCTTCAAGCTCATGCGTGAGGTTTTTACCCATGATTATTTTGAAATAATGCCTCAGGCAACTAATGAGTAATTCACATCAAGTATGCAATCTACATTGATGTAAATTCTACTGGTTCAGTGATCTAAATAATGGGGATCAAAAAATTTGATGGAATCTCGGAGGGATATTGTGCAGGGAATTATGAGAGTTATGACGAAGAAACTGCGGGAAGCGATAGTGTAAGAAGATCTTTAGTCATGCTCCATGGGTAAACAGGGTGAAACTGCAAAAAATAAAATATCAATATCAATATTATAAAAGCTTTTCACTATTACTACATATCGGGGGGCCTCAGAGCGGTCCCCCTCCCCCCCTTCAGAGCTCCTGCATCTCAACCAAGCCGGTGTACAACACCTCATCTGTGACCTGACTGATGCTCATTCCAGTACGTTCTGACATAGCCCATGATTTGGTTTTGAGATAAGAAGAAACCATAATCATAATTTGATTATCGGGAGAAATTTATGAATACGAACATGAAACATTTTACAATTTTGCTATTTTTGGCAGCCATAGGTTCAACCATTATTATTGGACTGGAGAGTGCGATCTTTTATCTCATTGTGGCGATGGTGCTGGCCTATCTGATGTTCCCCTTTTTTCAATGGTTGGAGGCATTTCGTATTAGACGTGAGTATGCAGTGATTGGTGGTTTGATCTTACTGTATTTTACCTTTATCTCATTTTTCATTGCTATCATTCCATATCTTTATGAGGAAATTCAGGCGTTTGTACAGGCACTTCCTCAAACTGTAGATATTGCGATGAAAGAATTGCAAAAACTTTCCGATAAAATGGGCTTGGGCATAACCTTTGATGAAAAACACCTTATTCCTTTAATTGAACAATATGCGTCCAACATATCGGAAAATACCGTAAAATCCATTACCGCTTTTCTTGAGGAAGCCCTCTCCAGTACGGCGAAGATTCTAGTATCTGTTGCGAATCTTTATATGCTCCCATTGTTTTTCTTCTATCTTGTGAACGATTATGAAAAAATTATTGAGGGCATCCATTCACTTATTCCTAAATCCATGTTGCCCAAAGCGAATTTCCTTTTGTCACAGTCCAATATCATTCTCAAAAATTACATACGCGGTCGACTACTTCTTGCTGGAATCCGTGCCATATTGTATGCTTTGGGGCTTTTCCTATTGGGACTCGACTTTGGTTTATTGATTGGGTTGTTGACCGGAATTTTTAGCATTGTCCCCTATGTTGGGACCAGCTTAGGTTTTATCATTGCGATTCTCGTTGTATTGGCTACTGATGCTGGAATGGGAGTATCGGTAGGTATATTTGTGGTGTTTGTGGTGGTGTATGCAGTGGACAAGTTTTGGTTGAATGTCAAAATCATTGATCAAGAGTCCGGGTTGAATGACTTAACTATCATGTTGGTGTTGATGATTGGAGGGAATCTTTTTGATACTTTGGGAGTTTTCCTCGCAATTCCGGTTGCTGGTATTCTGAAAGTGATTTTAAGAGAGATGAAAACAAATTATCAACAATCTAAATATTATTTAGGATCACAATGAAAAAATACTACAACAAGAAGGGTCAGTACTTCCCAGTTTGTGAAGATCTTTCTTAAACGATTATCCGCAAACTGGGAAGTACTGAGGGTAGAATGAACTTTAAAGAGTTTAGGGAAAAGATACGGTGACATGACTCCAATTACTTCTCTTGGAAAATTCTTAGGTTACCATCATCTGGTGAATTATTCAAGGGAGGAGGGAGGTTGTGGAGGGTTGTCTGACTCGTGCCGCCATCTGAGGAAGCATCTAGGCATAAATGCGTATGACTACTTTATGAATGTTGAGCGGACTCAGAGCGATCCCGCCTCCCCTCAGAGCTCCTGCATCTCAATTAAGCCGGTGCACAGGACCTCATCAGTAACTTGACTGACACTAAGCCCTGTCCTCTCTGACATAAGCCACAAGGGTACGCTTGAGGTCAGGACAGGGCTGTTAGACACCTATATTGACACCTAAATCCACGCTCAGGATTCCTGTGTAGAATATGTTGGCTAGTTTGTGGAGGGCCTGATTTTGAAAAATTAGTGGGGGGTTACTCATAGGTGATGTTGAGATTACGTATGTGCTTAATTGTATGTGGTATACACCGCAAGCCATCCAAGAACTGCCATTACTAAAGACAAAAGACATAAAAAAGGGACAATAACCCAACAAAAAGTCCGGGTTTTATATTATCTTTATATCCAGTTTTAGTACGGCCATCAAAACGAGGTCTGTAGGCATACGCAACAAAAATAAGATTGTAAATTTCCCAATTTTTTATCATTTGGTTTATAATTTTTTAAAAGAAAGCAAATATATTTTCCCAGTAGGCTATAATAAAAATAACAAAATATAAACCTAAAAACGGTACCCTAACATGTTTTCCCCAACCCCCCAATGCTACTAAAAAACCAACCACTCCAAGAAATACAGCAAGGATGTAAGCAGTGACCTCACCAATTAAATAAAAACCACTCCCATATCCAATATAAACCCATTTTATAGCATTCTGGATTGCATTCTTACCATCAAATAATTCATTAATAAATCCATTAATACCAGTTTCATATGAAACTGGTTCCTCAGAATCTTTGTTAAAATTTGCAATATTTATTGTAATTCCGTCAAATAACGCCCATAAAACTCCAACTAGCAACGCAACAAAATGTAATTCATAATTTAGTTTTGATAAAACAATACTTAGGAAAACGAAGATAGATACTGGAAGATATTTTGCGATAGTAATAAAAATAAATTTAATGACCTTATCATGGAATTTATAAATCAAAAAAGAACAACAAGATACTGATATAACGAATGCTATTAGCAATTCATAGGTGTCTAGGGTAGTTTCATTAAATGTTAAAAGACTAAAATATGCTAAGCATGAAACTGAGATTGAGATTAATAAAACAATAACTGGTTCTAACATTAGTTCAACCAGACCTCCTTCAGCATCATTTGTTGCATTTGTTCGATGATCTCCCAAAGCTGCTGTAATTGCAAAAACACCAAAGAGACTTAAGAAACAAATAAAACTCACCCAACCAGCAAAACTTGATAAAAATGCTAAGAAAAGTGCCCAAGAAAGAATTATTGAATCAGTAAAACTTAAATTCCCCCAATTATTAATTAATTGACTAATTTCAACTCTGCCAAAACCTTCTAACCAACTAAAAATTACCTCTGAAAAATAAATTATTGCCAGATAAGTGGATAATAATAAATCCAAAATTATATTTAATGGTTGTTCCATATTTTTCTCCTTTTTATTTTATTTAGAAATAACCTTTAAAATTCCTGCCAACATATACAAAATTATTTTGACGATAGCCCAAAATTACATAATCTTCGCAAGATATTGACTATCTAATTCCATATAATTGCAGATAATAGGCGTATGTCACCCATATGTCAACACTTTTAAACTCTTGGCTTTGAGGTGAATTTTACAAGAATAGAGGTAGGTTGTGTAGGGTGTCTGACTGGTGGCCCCATCTGAGGAAGCATCTAGGCAGAAATGAGGGTAACTACTTTCTGTATTGATAGGAGGGGCCTCAGAGCGGTCCCCCTCCCCCCCTTCAGAGCTCCTGCATCTCAATCAAGCCGCCCAGATACCGGTTGTCGTCCCATCTTTCCGCATGAAATGTCGCGCTATAACATTCATTTTCAGTTGAAGATTTCTTCAATAACAATTTGAAAGACTGCATGTGATTGAATCCGTTGAAACCTGAGAGACTGAACCATCAGCATCTCTGAACCACGCATAAATATTAAAGGTTCCTAAATTGAATCCAGAAACTTGACCCCATTGCTGAGTATATACTTTCTGAGAAAGGTTAGTTGTGACATTTTTTACTGAATACCAAGTATTTAAATTGATTTCCGGCACTGTATACGGCTCAAGGGAAATGGGTATGTTAGAATCTATATTTGGGGTACTGTTACTGCCTGAAATATAAAATGCTGTTACTCCAACATCGTCCTCAGCTGATAACTGAAGGACCACGCAGCAGCTGGAATAAACCTTATTCGATTTATTTTGAATTGCAATTGAGGTCGAGGTTGGAGGTATTTTTATCACCAAAGTAATGCCATCCGAAGCTGAAGTCGAAACATTCCCTGCCGCGTCCTTGAACCAGACGTATACAGTGCGGGAATAGTTTCCTGCTGAGGAAGCACTGGACAGTGTGAAACTGACGGTGGCCGAGTAGCTGGTGCTACTAGTGAAACTGTTCCAACCGGAATCACTCGAGGATAGTGTAGAGCTGGCTTCGGAAGCATAAAAGGCAGTGATGCCCACGTCATCGGTGGCTGAAATTGTGAGCGTCACGCTAGTGGAAGTGGTGGTGGCCGCTCCGGAATTGATGCTGATAGTTGGATTGGAGGGTGAGTTTGTATCTGTCGTATTGCCTGTAGTAAACCCATTAGAAGTTTCATACTGACTGCTCAGAGTGTTCCTTGTACTATCTGTGACTCCTGTGGTCACACGAATCTTGTAAGTTGTTAAAACAGATAAATCAGAAGAGGGAGTGACAGTAAAAGTCTGGTAGGAGTTGGATACTGTCGGAGAAGAACTCATCTGGACACAAGTACTGAAACTGTCCGATGAAACCTGAAGTGTTCCTGAACAAGTAGTTCCAGATGTATTTGTGGTAACAGAGGCGCTGTCCATTGCCTCTGAAAAAGTAACTGCGATGATTCTATTCAATGAGACTGAGGTATCTGAATCTGCCGGTGAAGTGGACGAAACAGTGGGTGGTGTACCTGTAGTAAACCCATTAGAAGTCTCATACTGACTGCTCAGAGTGTTATCATTACTATCCTTCACTCCTGTGGTCACTCGAATCTTGTAGGTGGTTAAAACAGATAGATTAGAAGAGGGAGTGACGGTAAAAGCCTGGGAGGAGTTGGACACTGTCAGAGAAGAACTCATCTGGACACAAGTACTGAAACTGTCCGATGAAACCTGAAGTGTTCCAGTGCAATTGGCGCTACTATTGTCAGTTGTAACAGTGTTTGTTTTTATTTCCTTCGAAAAACTTAATAAAATTGGGGTTGTAACATCTACATTAGTTTCTCCCTCACTAGGTGAAATTGATTTAACAATGGGCTTAATTTTACCATCTACAGTATCCTCATTACTGGAATAATTACCACAGCCAGATATAAACAATGGGAACAGAATAATCAGATATGATTTTTTATAGTTATCCATAATCAAAAAATGAAGCCGACACCTAACATGAATTGTCCTCCACTGATAGAATATGATTCATCAATTGAATCAGTTTGTAGTATGGAATTTTGACTTTGGAAAGCTGAGTATTTTGAAGTATTGAAAGTAAACCCAAACAGCCCCTCATAATCGTTCAATTCTATTCCAAGGATTACAAAAATACTTTTACCAGATACACTGTCAGTACTATATTTCAATCCAGATGAGCTCATAATAATTGTACCACTTCCACTTGTTACATTTCCCACGCCTACAGTGGCTGTCAACACTTCTCCATAAGTATAGGAGAAGTCTATCGTTGAATTTATCATTTCATATTCGTTGTTCGATGAGGATTTCGTCTTGTAAGACATATTTGTCATTCCAATCCCGTAGTTCTTCCAAATCCCGTAGAATGAAGTGCTAGTAACTTTGGTATCACCTGAGCTAGATGACCCAACAAGGCCACGGAACCGAATGTTGTATGGGACATACCCAAAATCGAAAGCACTACTAGAAACCACAGCCATCTCCTGAACATCAGACGCAAGTGCATTGTCCAAAATCCAAAATTTTCTGATGTTAGTCCTCTCTGAATACTGACCGAGACTCTCCACTACCATGCTCTTACCAAAGAGCCAATATTTGCCTGTTACAAACATCCGATAAACTGAAAGTGACAATCCAGTTTGATCAATCAGATATTTTGGAGGATGTTCCACAAATGTCGGTGATGCTTCCTGTTTGGCAAGTTTGCACCAAACCACACCCGTTTCTGCCTGAATAAATTCTTGGTGATTATAGTGTTCCTTAAAGTAGCCAGTTTGTCCACCACTGTGCCAAGCCGCCCCGTTTCCTCTGTCCAGCAAAGTCCTTCCTTTCTTGTTCAGCGACAGCCGGAGTAACGTATTTTCATCAATAACTACACGTTCAAACATGCGACAGATCGCTTGTGCATCGGCAATATTTGATATGAGTGCAAACTCATCACCTCCTATTTTTATTTCCGGACAGAACCTTGTTTGCACACAGGCTTTCACCGTTTCTTTCCGGATTGGATTTGCATCGGCAGTGAAGTTTGTATCGGCAAACCTGAGAAATCCGGCAGTATTTTTACCTTCCCAGACTGGCACCTCCACATTTTCCAGTACAAAACTTTTTTGCTTTCCAAATGGTTTTGCTAGCAACCAGACAAGAGCATTCCGAAACTCCTCACCCGCTTCCCGGCCTGTCAATTTAACAACCTGCGTGAACCATTCGGCTTGTCCCTTGCCTCCGGGCTGCAAAACAAAGCGGTAGCCTTCCAATGTGACTGAAGCTGGATTCTGATTTGAGATGGGTTGCATCCGAATCGCCATTTCAAGTCCGGGTTTGCGATTTTCGCTGGATTCGAGGATTCCGGCCATGCGTTCGGTATCGTAGTCTTCAGCTTTGCTGCTCAGGCTTTTGATGCTTCCCCATTCCTCTTCATTGGAGTAACCGGGCCGGAAGAGTTGGTGATTCGTTCCTGCAATGCGTTGCTGATAAAATCCTGGCAGATGAGTTTGTTGGTTTTCCACGATGGCGGCCATGGCTTCCTCAAGTGCCTTAAAAAGCGGTGCTTTGGTTTCGCTGCCGGTTTCATAAACGGGGCCGACCAGAGTCACTATCGGCTCACCGTCTTTGGGGGGCCAGTGATATTCTTCTGCAGCCCAAGTTGAGGATGTACAGGAAAGGCCGAAACAGCTGGTTGCCAGAATTCCATACAAAAGTTGCTTGATTTGAGTTTTCATTTTGCTGGAATTACATGATTGAGTTGGGTTAGGAGGACCCAATTTATAACATCATCTGTTGAATTATTCAAGGGAGGAGGGAGGTTGTGGAGGGTGTCTGACTGGTGGCGCCATCTGAGGAAGCATCTAGGTAGAAATGCGACCAGCTTCTTTGTGTATTGATGCGTAGGGGGGTGTTTACTGGGTGGCTCTATGGTTCAAACTTTTGGAACTGTGTGATTGATTGTGTATTTGAGAGAGTAGGAGCGAAGCCAGAATTGCTCAATCAAATGATGTGTTATTTCATTAAAATTTTAAATTCTTCACCATCTGGTTCATTTTCCTCAGAGACAGAATCAATAATTTCACCATCATATGATATCTCTGATATTATTTCCCAGTCATTAAAAGAGGTAGTACTAATTTTTAATTTTTTTACATTTAAAGCTGCTTGCGTTTGAAATTCTGAGTTTAGTTCGCCTGTTTCCGTTAATTCTCCAAGTAAAAAATACCTTGTTTCATTTTTTTTTGAAAAATCCTTTAAATTAATTTTTTTATTTTCATAAGCGGCACCAATTTTTTTAAGCTCTGTTTTATTCAATAAAATTTTTTTAAAATCACTATTGTAATTTATTTCTAAGTATGAAGAACCAAATGTAAAACCAGAAATATCTAGTTCACCAAAAACCGAACTCCACTCTTCCAAAGATAATTCACTTGGAACATCGACGGACTGAAATAAGGCGTCTTCCCTTATAAACTCAGCGTCTTTGTCAGAAAAATAATCGAATTGATTTTTTGTGATAGTAACCAATTTTTGTTCGCCACCATCGCCAGTGATCCTATAAATAATTTTATTCTCCATACTTGTTGAATCTTTAATCATTCCCATCCTCTCCAATACCGAAACGGGTGTGCTCTTGTTTTCTACTACTTGTTGACGAATATCCTCTTCTTCATCACCCGCCAACTTTTCCAGCACCGAAACGGGTGTATTTTCGTTCTGTGCAACCCAATAACGAACAGCTTGTTCTTCATCATTCCCCAGTTTCTCCAACAAAGAAACAGGTGTATTATTGTTTTGTGCTACCCCATAGCGAACCCCAAAATCATCATCTTGTGCCAGTTTCTCCAAAAGAGAAGAAGGCGTGTTTGAGTTCCCTGCTACTCCACTGCGTACAGATGTATCATCATCTAGTGCCAGTTTCTCCAAAATAGAAGGCGGTGTGTTTGAGTTCTCTGCTACAAGTATACGCACATAATCTTCATCATCTTCTGCCAGTTCTTCTAGTTCTTCAGCTGAAGAAGAAATTTCTGCCATCTGTTCACGTAATTCAAGATCTAATTCAGCCATTTTCCTCCTTTAGAATTTGGTGATTAACTTTTGCGTAGGAAGTCTAACCATGCCTATATGTAACCTAATCCCAATCGGAAATCAAGCATAAACCTGCACTGCACTGCTGGCAGGTATAAATGCGCCTAACTACTTTATGTATTGATGGGCGGGGTATTTTTACCCCCATGGGGGATAATTTATTGGCCTAGGGAGAGTCAGCCACTTATGCTGATATAATCATAACAAATTATCTTTCAAGCATTTCCCAAAGTGCTTTGTGAATGAAGCACATATGGCATGCAGCAGTTACAAAAAATAATATAATTAATGTGTTAGAGTTTCATTCATTTTTGATTTGATTTTTTCAGCTAAAGCTTCATAACGCTTGCTATCAATATTCCATATACCTGAAAATGGAGTATTTAAATCTATTAACAAATTAATGATCAATTGTATTGTTACAGAGAAAGAGATAATCATAATTAAATGCACCCATATATTCTGTACCCCCAGTATAAAAAATCCAGCAACTAGAAATACGGACATAAATATAAGTAATTTCATAATTGGCGGAGGGATTTCTTCATTTGATAAATATATTCTTTTTGCTCTATGATTAGTAAGTTCTGACAATAAGTTTATGATAGATGCCAAAGCAATACTATCATTTTCATCTTCTGATTTTAATTTACTAACGGAGTGAATAATAGCTTTTAGTTCTTGCGTTGAATCAGGGTCAGTCATTTCAGTTTTATCAGACATTTCCAACCATTCTTTTTCATTGACAGATTTGACATAATTATGTAAACATCGACGAATATTTAAAAGAACACTAACTTGCTCACTGCGAGAACCTTTGAGTTCTGCACTCTGTATACTGCTTGTATCTGAAAAATAAATTAAAAAATCTCTTATATTTTGTATTACATTAATTTCAGAATCTACAGCTAATTTTAACTCCTCATATCTCCCCAGAGCACCTACCAAAATAAAACCGATTATGATCGCATAAAGTATACCATATGTTGCATAAAATACACCCCATGAAGCTAAATCAATATCAATGTTTTGGTAAAACAAGTAATGTCTGACTGTTAATGTAATTACTACAATCAAAATTAAATTACTGATGATTTGTAGTAAAATAGTGTTAGGTTTCATTTTGTCTGATTTTTGTTAGATGAAGAAGTTTAAATAACTAATCTTCACAAGAAATTGACTAAATAATTCAACTCGGAAGACATAATAATCAATAAGCTGCACTTTGTTAATTATTTTCTGTTGGTTTTTTAGAGATACTCACAGGAGATGATGTTGGTGTCGGCACTTTCCGAGGTTACTCGTAAAATCCAGCCACACTAAAGGTTGCTATTACCAGATATGAGGAGCACCAGATAAAATTCCTTACGTGGCCTGAACAGCTCAAAATATTGACTAACTAATCAAGTATTATGTGTGAGCATAGACCTAGATTGGTCATATGTCAACACTTTTATTTCTTGGTGTTGAGGTGTATTTTGCAAGAATTGAGATGGGTTGAGGGGAGTTTGTCTGACTGGTGGTGCCATCTGAGGAAGCATATAGGCAGAAATGTGAGTAACTACTTTAAGTATCAATGGGCGGGGCGTGTGCGCTCCCCGGGGGCCTATATACTGAGCCTCACCCCCCCTCTCACTTTACTAGTTCAGGCAGCTCCTGCATCTCAACCAAGCCGGTGGGGCCTGGCTAGACAGGATGGTGTTACTTAAAGGAGGACTGAGAAGGATTGTAATACAACAATTGAGGCTACTTTATAATCCTCTCCCCAAGCCAAAGTCAAGTAAAATAGGTCTCTATTTACTTATCCTTTACTTTTTTAGCCTTATCCGCTATTTCTTCAATAAACTCTTTCCCTTTTTGAAGTTCTTCAGGCAGTTCTTGTCCGGTCATCACCAGATAACCGATGTACACCGCCAGCAGTACTAAAAGAAACATTGCCGGCTTTACCAGCCGTCTCACCAGCGTGTAACCCACAACAGCTACAAGTATCAAAGCGGCAGCCAGAAGAATGGGATTGTCCGTCAATTGCTGAATCAAATTATCCATACAACTATTCCTGTGAATATGTGATACGGAGTTTCTGACCTTCTCGAATGAAATCTGGGTCTGAAATATTTTCTCTATTCAGCTATACATAAACCTAATCCCCATCAGGAGTCAAGCATAAACCTACACTGCACTGCTAGAAGGCATAAGTTCGTATAACTACTTTCTGTATGATGAGCGGCCTCAGAGCGCTCCCCCACCCATCAGAGCTCCTGCATCTCAATCAAGCCGGTGTATAGCACTTCATCAGTAACGTGACTGACACTCATGCCAGTACGCTCTGACATTGAAACCAAGGTCTTTTTGATGTCAGGGTGGATGGTGGCCGACAGCACTGGGCGTTTCTCATAGTTGTTACACCTAGGGACACGGACATTGTTTCTACTCAATCTTGGGTCTTCTAACATTTTCCTCCTTTGGATTCACTACTTTTATTAGCATTTTAGGCATTTTTTATCATGGGGTTTTTGATTATTTCTTTGGTATGTCTGAGCATTTAATAATTGTAATTCGTTGATATAGCTGCTTCTAACAGATAATATCTTTTATAGCATTAGGCATCATAAGTCTTGTTTTCATGTAATTATTTCTACTTACTGCTTTCATCATTTAACTGGGATGATTCATCCTTTTTCTTTCGCGGAAAATACCTTTCTTTGACTCGTTTAAGTATAATCATGGAGCCATCGACAGATTTCTCAAAGTCAGGTCATGTCAGATTACGAATCATGTTTTGCATGCGCAAAGCTGATTTATTTGACCCAGCATCATATTCCGAATAGTCTCCGCCTTCTTCGAAACCGGCTTGATTGTCTGAATTAAATTTAAACGGGCATCAAGCTTTGTATATATCATCCCATCAACCTACACGGGGTAGAAATTAGGTTTTTAAACTTTGAACAACTAAATCCAATGGGAATTATGGCAAATACCAACTTAACCAATCAAAGACAAGTATTTGTTGAAGAGTACGTACGCTCTGGAGATCACTTGGAAGCAGCAAAGAAGGCTGGATACAAAGACACGCATACTCTTCGTAATCAGGCATGTAAGCTCCGCAGAGAGTGTGCTGAAGAAATAACAGATGAGTTACATCGTAACTTTGCTGAAATAGCACCTAGGGCATTGAATATACTATCTGACCTTGCAGAGAATGCTGAAAGTGAGAGTGTACGTTTAGGTGCAACCCGCGATCTTTTGGATAGAGCTGGGTTTAGGCCAGTTGATAGACATGAAATAGTCAAAGAGAAATCTGTGGAAGAACTGAATGCTCAGCTCGTGAGTCTTGTGGGAGAGAATGGAGCAGAGATGCTAATCAGTGCTTTCAGAAGTAGGAAAAGCATATCAGGCCCCGAGTTGGCTGGGTAGTTAGTTAATTGGAAAATATTTTCAATGGGATAAAATTATAGAATTTATTAGAAAAAAACTTAATTAGCCAGTTTCCGAAAGAGTACGATATGCCCCAGCCACGCGCAAAAAACCAAAATTGTGGGGAGCCAGATGAAAGGGAAGTGTGTCACCCAGGTATTGGCAGGCTCTCCCATGATCTGGCGAAACGGGGTGGGAGCAGCCAGCACGCCCGTAACCACAGTCACCATCAACACCAGTGCCATCGAAACATTCCATATCTGTAGCACCCGACGGTCTAACCGTTTAGCAAAGGGAGCCAGTAGGACTGCTGTCACTCCCGCCATAAGATCCCAGTTGGTACCGCTCCAGGTCATGGTGGGATGCGCTATGCCTTCCTGAACGGCTTTATGAATCAGCATTTCAACCACAATTCGAAATCCCTGGAAACCCACGAGAAATGGCAGTGGCAACTTGGCCAGTTTGGCCGTCCATGGTTGTCTTGAAGACCATGCCAAGTAGCCTACCATGCTCAAGAGAATCAAGAGCATCGGTGGGGGAGCCCAAGTGTCTAGCATGCCTGTTGAGGCGAGTCCAGCGGTGAGTCCCAGCCATGCGACCAAGAGTGCCGCTGCTTTCGGGAGAGCTTTCGTGCCAGAGGTTCGCACAATGCAGTAAAGCAGTCCTACTACCATTGTGAGTTGAATGGTCAAAAAACCATAGACTAAAAGTCCAGATGGTTCTGGAAGTTGTGGGCTCATGGGGCTTTATTGCATAAATTCTTCTTAAAACATGATGCAGAGATGCTCATAAGCGCTTTCAAAAGTAGAAGGAGAATATCAGGCCCTGAGTTGTCTCAATGAATACTTATAACCCCGAGACTATATAAGACAGGCTCTTATCAATGTCAGTAAAGAGCAAGAGAAACAGCCATTAACAAATTATATAAAATTTCCCCCACCAACTATTACCTGTCATTACCCACCAGATATTTAACATAGAATTAGACGTAAATCAAATAGATTGAGGCTGAAGATTGTTACAAAAGGGTAACGGAAA
>Ga0310120_10001544_pt1 | contig 17287 bp, 10 predicted proteins | sample CB27_AW_983_MG_FD_203506 | JGI IMG/M metagenome (GOLD analysis project Ga0310120, IMG submission 203506) | Marine microbial communities from Western Arctic Ocean, Canada - CB27_AW_983 | ecosystem: Environmental > Aquatic > Marine > Oceanic | place: Canada: Western Arctic Ocean | collected...
GTGACAAACTGGAGGGCAGCACCCTCCCGGGAGCGGTTCCCTCCCACCATCTCTGGAAGGCCGCACTGACCGTCAAAGGCCTCACCGGCGTCCACCGTCTCTGGGTCCAGACCGAGGACATGTACGGCCGCACTTACGACGCCTCTCATGTCATCCGCATCGAGTGACCGTTGCCGGAGCAGCCCCTCTCGTAGTACGAACCATCAGGACCCACCCCCGTTCCCCATGCCCCATCTCACCCTGCCCGCTCTCCTTTCCGCCCTTCTGGTCCTCTCCGTGACGGCTGTATCCGGACAGAAGGCAAAGCCCAACATCATCCTCCTTTACGCCGATGACCTGGGCTACACCGATCTCTCCTGCCAGGGATCGGATTACTACCGCACACCCAATATCGCCCGCCTCGCGAAGGAGGGGATGACCTTCACCAATGCTTATGCGGCGGCCGCCAATTGCGCTCCCTCGCGGGCCTCTCTCATGACGGGTCTCTACACTCCGCGCCACGGCGTCTTCACGGTTGGGAATTCGAACCGCGGGAAGGCTGCCCACCGCCGCCTCGTTCCCATCTCCAACAAGACCGAACTCACCAGGAAACTGCCCACCATGGCCCAGGTTCTCAAGGGCGCCGGCTACCGTACAGCGGTGGCGGGCAAGTGGCATCTCTCCGATGATCCCACCACCTATGGTTTTGAGGCCAACTTCGGCGGCCTGAAGTGGGGGTCTCCGAAATCCTACTTCTCCCCCTACAGGAATCCCAGTCTGAAGGATGGTCCCAAGGGTGAACACCTCCCTGCCCGCCTCGCCACCGAACTCTGCAATTGGATACGTTCGACGCAGAAAAAGAACGATCCCTTCTTCGTCTACTTCCCTTTCTATTCCGTCCACACGCCGATCCAGGCCCGCGCGGATCTCACCGCCAGCTACGCGGGCAAATCGGGCACCCATCACAGCAACGCAAAGTACGCCGCCATGGTCGAGGCCATGGACCTCGCGGTGGGACAGATTCTCAACCTGCTGGATGAACTCGAACTGGCGAAGGACACGCTCGTGGTCTTCACCTCCGACAACGGCCCACACGGAGCGGTCTCTAACGCCAGGCCCCTGCGTGGATCGAAGGGGATGTTCTACGAAGGGGGCATCCGCGAACCCTTCTTCGTACGCTGGCCGGGCAGGATCAGGGCCTCTTCGCGACTGGATACAGCCATCCACCAGGTCGACCTGCTCCCCACCTTCGCCGCCGTGGCCGGGGCCGAGGCTCCTGAACTGCAGGACGGCCTGGATCTCAGTCCTCTCTTCCGCGGGGACTCCCTGCCCGCCCGCCCTCTCTTCTGGCATTTCCCTGCCTACCTCCAGGGCTACGGCAAGGACCTCGGCTCGCCATTCCAGTACTTCCGTACCACACCCTGCGGGGTGATCCGGCAGGGACCGTGGAAGTTGATCGAGTACTTCGAGGACGGCACCCTGGAACTCTATAACCTCCAGCGCGACCCCTCCGAGAAGAACAACCTCGCAGAAAGGGAAGCGAAGCGCCGTGAGGAACTCCACGACCTCCTCAAGTCCTGGCGCAAGGCCACCAAGGCACCAGTCCCCACCGAGAAGAATCCAAAGTTCCAGAGCAACTGATTCCCTGCATACCCTCTTTGGGTCTTCCCGTCCTTCCCCTTAATCACTTTCGGCAGACCTGACCCGGAAAACCCGGACGGTTTCCCGCTTGCCCGGGACTCCGGGCGGACTAAATTCAGAAACCCCCCGTGCTCTTCCCTCGACTGACCGCCAAAACTCTGCACCGGCTTGCCGAGGTCAGGATTCCGGAGTGCCTGCCGCACAGAGGAAATGGATCCACGCTTTGCGCTACCCTGCTCTCCGCGCTGCTGATCCCGTCTGTTCCTTCCCCGGGCGCCCAACAATTCCTCGTCACGCCCACCGCGGTCACCTCGTCCTCCTCGGCAACCGATTTCTTTGCCGCTTCCAATCTCATCAACAACAGCGGACTCAACCCGGTGCCCACCCTGACGAACTACCAGAACGCGCGGCATGGCTCGGCCAGTCCCTCCCGGGCCTGGGCCACCGCCGCCTGGGGCAGTGACTACTTTGCCAGCGGCCAACCAAACCCGGCCCTCACCTTCACCCTCCCCGACCTCTATCAGATTACCCACCTCGTGGTCTGGGGGTTCTACTACACTTCGCCCAATAACTCCGAAGCCAGGAAATTCACCCTGGAGTTTTCGACCAACGGCGGACGGACCTGGACGGGCCAGGCCGACGTCACCCACAGGAAAACCGCCGATGAGAGTGAGGCCATCCCGCTGGATCGTAAATTCCAGGCCAACGCGGTGCGGCTCACCGTCACCGACAACTACTATGTTTTCCGGGGCATCGGCGGGGAGCGCGTCGGGCTGGGTGAGGTCAAATTCATCGGACAGCCGCCCCCCGGCCCCGACCCGTCTGTTTCGCTCCGTCCCCTCGTCGACTTCGGGAGCACTTCCCCCGGCGAACCGATCCCGGCCCGGACCCTCACCATCGAAAACGTGGGAAGCCAGCCTCTGACCATCGCCCCCCTTGCACCCGTTCCTCCCTTCGTGATCAGCGGCGGACCGCTTGAAATTCCACCCGGTGCGTCGCTCCCACTCACCATCGACCTGCCACCGGTCCCGGGTTGTCACCTCGTCACCCTCAAACTGGCCACCAATGATCCGGCCCACCCCATTGTGCCCGTCAATCTCATGGGCGCCTACGACTGCCTGCCGAATGCGCCTTCCCAACCAGGCATCCTTCCGGAAGAGGGCACCTTCGTGGATCCCTTCGAGGTCACCATCACGAGCGAGGACCAGGGGGTGATCATTTACACCACGGATGGATCAATCCCCACCTCTGACAATGGGATTCCCTACACTGGTTCGGTCACGATCGACTCCTCCACCCAGTTGCGTGCTGCCGTGGTAAGGGCCGGGAGCGCTTCGAGACCCCAGACCAGAAGCTATCTCCGCCTCACCGGAGGACTGGAAACCTACACCTCTCCCATCCCCATCGCGATCATCGAAAACTTTGGTGGCGGGACCATTCCCAACAAGGAATGGTCCTTCGCTACCCAGACTTCAGCAGGGCTCCAGCAACTCCCGCGCCAACCCGCCTGCCTCCACCTCATTGACACCGACCCGGAGTCCGGCAGGGCCTCCATCACGGGCCTGCACGACCTCACCGAGCGCGTCGGAATCAGGGTGCGCGGTTCCTTTTCCTCCACCTGGAACCCCAAGCCCTACTCGCTGGAGACATGGGACGAGTACGATGCCGACAAGAGCACCACTCCCCTGGGCCTCCCTGGAGAGTCTGACTGGATCCTCTACTATCCTCATCCCCTCTACGACCGCCAACTCATTGCCAACACCTTTTCCTGGGAACTCTCCCGACAGACCGGACGCTACGGCACACGCTTCCGCCTCGTGGACACCTTTATCAACCAGGACGGCGGCGATCTCACTCCCGCCGACCGCGTCGGGGTCTACGCATTCGCCGAGAAGGTCACACGGGACGACGATCGCATTGAGTTCGAACCGCTCTCCGAAGATGGCAGCACGGGTGGATGGCTCCTCAGTATCAATCGCATGGATCCCATCCCCGTGGGTGGCTTCCCCGCTGAAAATGGCGCCCTTACTCCCCAGTTCTTCCACACTGCCGGCCCCGATCGCATCCTGCAGACCCCTCCCAACCAACTCAACCGCGAAGGCGACGACGATATCCCGCGCCAGTACAATGGATTCTTCAATTTCGAGAATCCAGACGGCTACCGTATCAATGCCGCCCAACGCAACGTGATCGAGAGCTGGTTTGAGGAATTCGAAGACGTGCTCTATGACGACGCCCGCTGGCTCGACCCCGTGGATGGCTACCGGCGCTACGTCGACACCCGCGACTTCATCGATTACTTCCACCTTCACAATCTTGCCAAGCAGGGCGACAGCATGGCGCTGAGCCTCTTCCCCTGGTTTTCCTCCAGGGACCGCAAGCTCCGTATCGGTCCGATCTGGGATTACAACCTGAGTGCCTACTGGACCGATCCCACCGACGAACTCTTCTACCACAACGACCGGATCTGGTACCCGCGCTTCTTTGAAGATCCCGGCTTCATGCGGGAATATATCGATCGTTGGTACGAACTGCGCCGCGGACCGTTCGCCACTCCGAATCTGACCGGCCTTGTCAACCAGCAGGCCAGACAGTTCACATCCACCCTCGCCATCCGGCAGGGCATAAGCGCCAGAGCGTGGTCCACCGAACTGGCGGACATGAAGACCTACCTCTCCACCCGGACAAGCTGGATTGACGGGCAATTCTTCCGGCCGCCCACCTTCAGTCACCCCGGTGGTCCCGTCAGCGCGCAATTCACCCTCTCCATTTTCAACCACACCAGAGAGGCGGGCACCATCTTCCTTACCCTGGATGGCAGTGATCCCATCGATGGTGGAGGAACCGTTTACACCGATCCCATCTCCTTGAATGCCACCGCTCATGTCAGGGCCCGGGTTCGCTCGACAAGCGGTGAGTGGTCCGCCCTTAACGAGGCCTCCTACGTGACCGGCACGCCGCCGGAACCCGGTGACCTCGTCCTCTCCGAGATCATGTACCATCCTCTTGGTGACCCTGGAGCAGAGTTCATCGAAGTCCTCAACATCAATCCGGTCGAGGCACTCGATCTCGCTCTCATCCGGTTCGCCGCGGGAGTGGAATTCACCTTTCCGGTGGGGGCCACTCTCGCCCCGGACGAACGAATTATCGTGGTTCGCAACCTGTCAGCCTTCGGAGCCGTCCACGGCACGGCACACAACGTGGCGGGAGAGTTCCAACTCGACAGCGCCCTCGATAACAGCGGCGACCGCATTATCCTCCTCGACGCCAGTGGCGGCGTGCTCCTCGACTTCAGTTATGGGGACGATCCGCCCTGGCCCGAGTCCGCGGATGGAGACGGCGACTCTCTCATCCTGATCGATCCCCTCGCCAATCCCGATCACGGAGTTTTCTCGAGCTGGCGCAGCAGCACTACTGCCGACGGCAACCCAGGCAGCGACGACCGCGTGACCTTCTCCGGTGATCCCGTTCGCGATCGTGATAACGACGGCATTCCCGCCCTCGTTGAATTTCTCCTCGGAACCCCGGAGATCCGGGAAGACCTCATCTCCGATTTCTTCACCTGGAACCACACTCCCGGTGGCGAGACGGAACTTCTCCTCGCCTTCAGCCTCGCCACCCGGTCCATTGACATGCCCGCCATCGAGTTCAGCCACGACCTCGAGACCTGGCAGGAGGTGACCGTGGAACCCACCTTCGATGAACATCTCACTGCCGGACGCGCCCGCTACCGCTGGCTCCTGCCCGCCCCCCAGCCCGCGCAGCGCTATTTCCGCATCCGAGTGGCGGAAACAGTGCGTTGAGCATGACGCTCCGCTAAACAGGGATCCTCGGATGTTCCCTGCCCCACCCCCCACGCCTGTTCTCCTTTCCTCGGGGAGCCCCGTCTTGAGCCCTTGACCAGGACCCACATTCCGCCCCCTACTCCCACCACCGAGAAAAAAAACAAGGTCACCAGCCCGCCGAACGCGCGAAACCACGAACGCTGTTCAACTTCTCCCGTGACCATGACCGGCGGAGGAAGGAGCGCCCTCCTGGCCAACTCATCCAGGTGCTCCAGCCGCTGCCTTTCCTCTTTCGCAAATGGCTCCATCAGATCCTGAATGGCAGTGCGCCGCCGGGCCGGGTCAAGCGGATGCTCTCCCCCCAGCGCGACAGCTTCCCTTATCCGCCAGGGCAACTCCTCACCTTGCCACTGAAGAAAGGCGATGAAATCCCTCCGCAGGTCTTCCACCGCCGGGGAGGGAACGTCAGCAAGCGCTTCAAAGGCAGCGAGGTGGTGGTTCAACGTCCCAAGATAGCGCTGCAGGGCCTGCTCCGTCCGCCCGGCGTCCCGGCGCTCGATCGCTTCCCGCAGGGATCGCGAAACCTCCGAAAAGCGCTCTCCCAGGATCATCCGCGAATCCGTGATCTCGTCGATCAGATCCTGTGCCCCCGGAGTACGTCCAACTGCAGACACCACCGGCAGAAACCCGGGCACCACTGCGAAAAGCAACCGCACGAACGACATCACCGGACAAACGTGATCTGCCACCGGTGCTTGGCAAGGACACAGTTCCACCGTAATTCGCCCGAGGACGCGCCCGATACCATGCGGCGCCACCTTCTGCTCTCCCAACGGCATTCCATCGACGCAAACGGAGCTTGCGATTCTCTCCAGCCCGATTCACCCTTTCCCGCCCCGCAGGATCGAAACTGCTCTCTCCGCAAGGTTCGCCCTGCCTCATACCCCCCATGAAAACACTTCTGTGCCTCTTCCTTCCTCTCCTGGCCACGACGCTCACCCTGGCCGAAGGGAAGAAAACTCCGGCGACACCCGCCGGGGACGGAGCGACCATCAAGAAGAAGAGCTGCCCCCTCTGCAAACTACCCGGCCGGGCCGCCCTCTTTGCGGGCGCGGCCAGACCCTGCCCGACTGATTGCACCAAACTCTGCTGCAAGGGCACGGAGGTCGTCTTCGTGGTGAAGGGAGTGACCGATGCTGCCGGAGTCCGCAAGATCACCGGGGCCCTTGCCGGACTGGAAGGAGTGCAGATCGAAAATGTGAGCCATGAGTCGGGCCGAGCCGTTCTACGGCATGCCCCCGACAAGATAACAAGGACGCAATTGCGGGAGATCATCATTGGCTGCGGCTACCAGGTGACTGGCGAGCAGGCCGCCTTCTCCCTTGAGGGACTGACCACCGAAAAACTGGCCGTCGCAGTCGAGAGTGCAATCCGCGCAGCTCCCGGTGTGACCGGAATCGAAACTGTATGTCACAAGAGTGGCAGGGCCATCGTGGTTTTCGATCCCGTCAGGACCACTCCCCGGAAGATCGCAGCTGCCATTAATGCCACTCCCTGCAAGGTGGTGATCCCCTGATCCTCCCCACCCCGCGCGACAGACAGCAGTCGGGGGAAGAGCAGAAGTGCGCAAGGCAGCCCCCGGACCTGGAAGGCTGGGATCCTCACGGTGCCACCTCAAACAAGGTGACTTCGCAGGAGTTCTCCCCCCGGACACACGTCATCGGCGACGATCTCTGCGCCACCTCCCTTCGAACTACCCCGAATTGCTGAATCCGCCCCAGACTGGCACACGTTTTTTCTAGCTACCGGTAGCCCTTCCCTGTTCGATACCGGGGACCAGAAAACTCAAAGAACGCACGCATGTCTCAGGTAAATATCGCTATTGTCGGTCTTGGCTTCGGCGCAGAGTTTATTCCCATCTATCAGCGCCATCCGCAGGCGAACATGTACGCCATCTGCCAGCGCACGGAGGAAAGTCTCAACGAGATCGGCGACAAATACGGGGTGGAGAAACGATATCAGGACTACGATGACGTCCTCCGCGATCCGGACATCACCGCGGTGCACATCAATACGCCTATCCCCAATCACGGGGAGCAGTCCATCGCCGCCCTGGAAGCCGGCAAGCATGTGGCCTGCACGGTGCCCATGGCTACCAGCCTGAAGGAATGCGAAGAGATCGTTCGCCTCTCCAAGGCCAACGGCCTGAAGTACATGATGATGGAAACCGTGGTCTATGCCCGCGAGTTTCTCTACATGAAAGAACTTTACGACAGCGGGGAGCTGGGCAAGGTGCAATATCTCAAGGCCTCCCACCAGCAGGACATGGACGGCTGGCCCGGCTACTGGCCCGGTCTTCCCCCCATGCACTATGCCACTCACTGCGTCGGTCCCGTGCTCGGTCTCACCCGGGGAGAAGCGGAGTATGTCTCCTGCTTTCCCTCCGGGACCATCCGGGAGGAAATGCACGAGTGCTATAACTCGCCCTTCGCGGTGGAAAGCTGCCACATCAAGTTCCACAACAGCGACCTCACCGGCTTCGTCTATCGCTCCCTCTTCGACGTGGCCCGGCAATACCGGGAGTCCTTTGAAGTCTATGGTGAAAAGAAATCGGTGGAATGGCCCCTCGTCGAGGGCAAGCCGCTGGTGGTGCACACCGCCAAGAAACCCGAGCCCGAGATCCCCGAGGAAGTCGAGTGTCCCGATTTCGCCCACCTTCTTCCGGACGAAGTGGCTCCCTTCACCACCGGCGGTGTCTATGGTGGCGATACCGGGGAGGACCACCTCTCCTTCACCCAGGGAGCCGGTCACGGCGGATCCCACCCGCACCTCACTCACCAGTTCATCAATATGCTCATCACTGGTGAAGATGCCTATCCCAATGCGGTAGAGTCCTCCAACATCACCTGCACCGGCATCCTGGCGCACGAGTCTGCCCTGAAGGGCGGCGAGATCATGAAACTCCCGAGCTGGAGCCTGCGCCAGGAATAGGCCCTGGGATCAACAGCCGTTGCCGTCAACACGGGCGCCATCTGTGCCATCGTCCTTTCAGTGACTCCTTCGAACTCTTCATGCCAGTATTCCGTGCCCCCGGAAATTCACTTCTGAAGTTCATCTTGTATCCCCCAAGCCTCCCGACAAATTGAGCTCCCTGCGACATTCCCTGCGGAAAAAATAGTTGTTCTGCGCAAAATCCGCCCTTTCTTTCAGGATCATGTCCAAACCCTCCAAGCTCCTCCTCAACCCTTTCGTCCTAACCGCCTCTGGCATCGTCCTCCTGGGCGTGGTGTCCATCGCAATTATCAGGTCGATGACCCCGGACGAAAAAGAAAGCGTGGAGTCCGGAGAAAAGAGCGTAATCCGGCCTGCGAAATCCTCCGTGCATCCCTCCAGATCCTCCGGGGACAGCTCTTCCAGCGGCCCGCGCAAATCGCAGGGCAAGGAGATCCAGGGGGATGGAAAGATCGTGGCCGGGCCTGAGAAGTCCAAGCGGCAGGAGTTCATGACTACGATCTCGGTCCGGGCCCGCAACGAGTTGAAGGGCCTGCGCGAGCAATACAAGACCGAGTTCGACTCCGCTGAGTCACGAAAGGAATTCAGTGATACCTTACGGAACGTCACCGACCCTGAGGAGCGCGAACGCCTACTCCGGGAACGCACCACTGCAATGCGCATAGCTCGCAACAAGATGGACGCTCAAAAGGGCTTCCCCGGGCGTGCCCGGGAAAAACGCCTCATCGCCCTCATGCAGGTCCAGAATCTCTGGCGCATGAACGCCTTTGTCGCCCGGAACGCCTCACTGACCGGGGAAGCCGGAAAATTTGACGACCGCCTTGCTGAGTGGGCGGCAAACTCGGAAGACATGAGCGACGAAGAATTTCACGCATCTTTCAACGATCTGCGCCATGCCCTGAACGACCTCCGGGGTCGCAACCAGGGCGGGATCCGTCCCCAGCCTTCGGTCCCAAAATAGGCCTTACAACAACGACGCGGCTTGTCCCGGCTTGGGAAACCCGCCAGTCCGGGCCTTGGTATAAAGCAGCTCCCCGTCCCGGCGCACCTCAAAGATGCCTCCGCCACCCGCCACGAGAGACACCTCTTCCCCGGTCTTTTCCCTGATCTCGGCCGAGACACGCTCAGCTTCCGGAAGATAGTTTCACTGTGCGCAGTATTCGATCTCGATCGCCATGCCCAAGTTTGAACCAGCAGGAGGAATGGATCAATCCCAAGGGCTTTTGATCCACTCCTCCTTGATTTCTTGCATTCAGGGACGGTAAATGGATGAAATTGACCCGACCGTAGTCGTCACCCCATGCCCTCACGCCCTCCTGATAAACCTTCCTGAATCCACCCCGATGCAAGACCAGCCACTTTCTCGCGACATTTCCCAGCAGCACCTGGAAGTAAGCCGGCGTTATTTCATGCACCTCGGGACAGCCGGCTTCGCGGCCATGGGCTATCCCTCCCTGCTGCGGGCCCAAGATGCGGACAGGAACATCCTTGAAGAAACAATTGCCGACCTTGAGTACCTGACCCATCACAACGAATTCGAGCTCGTTGAGCGAGGCAATCCTCTGCCTTATAAACTGCCTCCGGAAAAACGTCTGGCAATCGGCATGGAGAGGGAGAGCTGGAAACTCGACGTGATAGCCGACCGCGAAACTAACGCCCGAGTGGACAATCCGCTCTCCAGGGAAAAAGGCACCGCGCTCGATTTCAAGGGTCTCTTGAAACTCGCCGGCAAACGCCCAACGCGCTTCCTCAAGGTGATGACCTGCAACAACATGGCCACTCCCCTTGGCATGGGCCTGTGGGAAGGAGTCCCCTTGCGCGAGGCGATCTGGGCAGCCAGACCCTCCGCCAACATCCGCCGGGTCTTCTACTACGGACACCACAATGAGGATCCGGAGCAGATGTTCCGCAGTTCCCTTCCCATCGGTCGAGTGCTGGAGGATCCGCCCGGCGACCACCCGGTCATCCTATGCTATAAACTGAACGGCGAATGGCTGGGTGGTGAAAACGGCGGGCCGGTAAGAATAATCGTGCCCGAAGCCTACGGGTTCAAGTCAGTCAAGTGGCTGAAAACCGTGGTCCTCACAAACGCGCCCGCTGCCAATGACACCTACGCCAGTGGCAATAACGACATCGACAGCTGGATGAAAACCATGTGTCGATTCATCCACAAGCCGACCAAAGTAAAGGCCGGTTCACCGATCCCGCTGACCGGACTGGCGCAAGTCGGCGTCGGCGGACTGGAAAAAGTGCAGGTCTGGGTCAAACCCCAGCAGGACGGGGAATGGCCCAAGGATGATCCCTACTTCACCAAGGCCCCGTGGCAGGATACCACGATCCTGCCACCACCCGAAAAGTGGGGCGGTGGGCTGCCCGGGGGCAAATTGCCAACGGATGTGCGCTTTTTCACCGCGGAAGGCAAACCGGCCCACTGGCCGATGCGCTACACCATCGCCCACTGGGCGACCCTGCTAAAGGGCATGGTTCCTGGGAAATACGACATCTACTGCCGCACAATTGACAACGGGGGCAATGCCCAGCCGATGCCACGCCCGTTCCGCAAATCCGGACGCAATAAGATTGAGGGATCACCCATAACCATCGAGGGCTGAGGCGGCCCGCATGCCTCAGAGACACTTGATTATCACCGGTAACTGGCCGGGGATCAGTTTCATCATGTCCGCAAGGGGAGGGTGCCATTTCCGGCGGGTGGAAACGACAGGCTTACCGGCCTTATCCTCCTTGATTTCTTGCATTCAGGAACAGTGAATGAATGATCCTGACCCGACCGTAATTGTCACCCCATGCCTGCCCGCCTCCCTGTCCTTTTCTTTGCCACCCTGATTACCGCATTCCTTGCAACCCTCTCGGCGGCAAAGCAGCAACCCAATATCATCTACATCCTCCTTGATGACGCTGGCTATGGAGACCTCTCCTGCTACGGACAGAAAAAGTTTCAGACATCCAATATCGACCGCCTCGCCAGGGAGGGGATGAAATTCACCAACCACTACTCCGGTTCGACGGTCTGCGCGCCCACCCGCAGCGTGATCATGTCCGGTCTCCACACCGGACACACCCCGAGTCGCGGGAACAGAGAGATCAAGCCGGTGGGACAGTTCCCCATTCCCGCCGCAACCTTTACCATCGCGGAAGCTCTCAAGAAGGCCGGTTACGCCACCGGGGCCTTCGGAAAGTGGGGCCTGGGCAATCCGGGCTCGGAAGGAGATCCCGTCTATCAGGGTTTCGACCGCTTCTTCGGCTATAATTGCCAGCGCAATGCCCATACCTACTACCCAACCTGGCTCTTCGACAATCTCCAGAAAATCAAACTCAACGGAGAAACCTACGCTCACGATCTCATCATGGATCGGGCCGTGGAGTGGATCGACAATCACCACAAGGGTCCATTCTTCTGCTTCCTTCCGGTCACTATCCCGCACGCCGCCATGCACGTGCCGGAAGAGTATGCCGCCCCCTTCCGCAAGAAGTTTCCGGAATTCGAGAACAAAGTGGGACGCTACGGTAACAACAAGCCTTTCGCCAGGAACCCCGCCGCTCAATTCGCGGGAATGATGACTGCTCTGGATCATGGGATCGGCCGCGTGCTCAAGTCTCTCGAAAAATACGGCATTGAAGAGAATACCATCGTCCTCCTCAGCTCAGACAATGGCCCTCACAAGGAGGGCGGCCACATGCCCGACTACTTCAATTCCAACGGAGGTCTGAGGGGTCACAAGCGCGACCTCTACGAGGGAGGCATCCGCTGTCCCCTTCTCGTCCGCTGGCCCGGCAAGGTGAAGGCAGGATCGACCAGTGACCATATTTCCGCCCATTGGGATCTCTTCCCTACCTTCTGCGAGCTGGCGGGCACGGAAACGCCTCGGAATCTTGACGGGATCAGCTTCCTGCCCGCCCTCCTCGGCAAGAAACAAAAACAACACGAATACCTCTACTGGGAATTCTTTGAAGGCGGCGGAAAGCGAGCGGTCCGCATCGGCAAGTGGAAGGCCGTACAGAACCAGCTCACCCGGAAGGGACAGGATGCACCCGTCGAGATCTACGACCTGACGACGGATCGCGCCGAGAAGAACAACCTCGCGACCCGGAAACCCGAACTCATCGCTCGCGCCCGGGACATCTTCAAACAAGCCCACACGCCTTCGCAGATCTGGAAGTTCAAGTGGGAACAATAGCCATCCGTCGCCCTGCCATGAAGATCCTGACTCCTCTTTTCCTGCTCCTGGTTCTCTCCGCACCCCTTCCGGTCCAGGCGGTGGGCGCGAATGCGCAGTTCGTCTCTGAACTGGAGTCCATCCAGCCCGGAGTCCCCTTTACGGTCGCCCTCCACATCCTTCCGGACAAACATTACCATACCTACTGGAAGTACCCGGGCATCGTGGGGCTGCCCACCTCCATCAAATGGCAGCTGCCCAAGGGATTCCGCGCCGGCGAAATCGCCTGGCCCACTCCCGAGGTAGTCGAGATGGCGGGCCACCCCGCCCACGGATTCCACCGCGAACTTCTTCTGTTGACGGTCATCACTCCGCCGAAAAAACTCCCGGTCAACTCCGTCACTCTCACCGGTGAACTGGCCTGGATGGCCTGTCACAAGGAATGCCACCCGGGCTTCGTCACACGCAGCCTCACGCTCCCCGTCAACCGTGACAGGGAGATCAGGCCTCATCCCGAATGGGCCGCTGTCATCGCCACGGAACGCGAGGCCCTCCCCCGGGAAACTGATCTGTGGAAAGTTTCCATTGAGTCGAAACCGGACGTCACTCCCGTCTTGATCCGTGTCCGCCCCAAAACAGGCGCAGCGGCAGATCCCGGTGAGATCTACTTCTTCAGCGAAGACGGCCAGGTCACCTCCGAGCCAGCCCAGAAGGTCAAGCGCCAGCCGGATGGCAGCTACCTCATCAGCGGAACCCGCTCCGAATTCAGCCCGAAGAAAAAGACAACCCTCCCCGGCACCCTGGTGGCTTCAAGGGGATGGGCCGGGGGAAAACCGCTGTCCGCCTTCCGTGCCGAGCCCGCCTACCCCGGGAAATAGACCCCGGCGGGACGCTGCCCGGGATTCACTGCGATCCTCCGAATCCGGATCACCCGGGTGCGTCAGTGACACGCTCGGTAACGACGTGCTCCACACCAGCGGAGTCACTTTCCTATCCGCGCCCGGTCCCGGTCCTGTTTTTTCTTCGGTTCCGGCGTGAACGCACCCGCACCCGGCGAAAAATCCCACGGCTGGATGTCCTCTCCCAACCGGTTAAGGAAGGCCCCTGCGGAAAACGCCAGGTAGAAAGGCCCATCACCTTTCTTGTTCCGGTTCCGGGTGTAGAGATCCTTCATGGAGGGCAGGGTCGCCCTGGCCTCCTTGCCCAGTAACTCGATCGCCCGGCAGGCCCGCAGGGCCACCCACCAGTCGTCGTGGTCGAGTTCCTTCACCAGACCGGCGAGGGCCGCCTCCCGGTGCTTGCCCCCCTGAGCCAGCCAATCCGCAGCTTCCAGTCTGACCGCTGCGGAGATGTCGTCCAGGTAGCCCACCACGCGATCCCTGTCCTGGTAGTCTGCCACCCGCAGGGCGAGGATGGCCCAGTAACGCTCGCTCGGATCAGCGGACTTCAGCAGCTTGAGCGCGGTCGGCACCTTCGACCGGCCGACCAGGTCCGCAGCACTCCACGCCGCCTCCAGGTTCGGTTGGTGGTCGCTCTTCCCAAGGAGGATATCGCGTAGAGCCTTGTCCTCATTCCTGACCCATTTCCACATCTCGCTTTCCGGTATCGCTCCGGGATCCCGCAGGCGCCTACGCTCGATCCGGTAGATCCGGCGGTGCTCCACGAGGGCCGCTTGCTGCTTGGCGGTCATCTCCGTCTCCAGCAGGTTCACCAGGTTGTGAGGATCAACCTCACAGTCGTAGAAGGCCTCCACCGGCTTGCCTGGTCCCGCGTAATCCAGCTGCGCCTTGTCGAGCAATTGTGGCTTGTCCCTCGCGAGGCGGGTGATCTCCTGCCGGGTCCGCCCCAGATCGGAAAAGACGCTGGGCTGGTTGTGGCTCAGGTGCGGATGGTAGTTCCGGATGTAGAGGTATTTCTCACTGCGGAGCGAACGTGCACATTCGAAAACCTCGTCGACCCGGTCGCGACAGCCGTAGACGTATTCGCGCTTCGGATCGCGCTCCCGTCCCAGAAAACTGTGTCCCTGCATGTAATCCGGTTTCGCCAGTCCGGCCAGGTTCAGGACCGTGCAGGGAAAGTCGACGAAGCTCACCAGTTCATCATTGACCGTCCCCGGCAGGGAGGGCGCGAGATGCTGGTAGCGCCTCGGGAAGCGCGTCATGAGGGCCACCCGCATCCCCGAATCGTGCAGCATCCTTTTGCCCCTCGGCATCCCCGTGCCATGATCTGTATAAAAGAAAACGATGGTATTGTCCGCCAGCCCGTCCTCCTTCAGCTCCCGCAGGAGGCGTCCGGTATTCCGGTCCATCACGGTCACGCAATCGTACATGCGCGCCCACTCCTTCCGGATCACGGGTGTATCCGGATAGTAGGGGGGCAGCGGAACCCTGGCCGGGTCGTGGATCTCCTCCCTGGTGAGCTTGGACTGCACTTCGCGCACAAACACCTCGTGCGGCCACACCGTGGTGCGGGATTGGTGGGTGCTCATGTCGTTGAACACCGCAAAGAACGGCTGGCCTTCCCTGCGCTGGTCGCTGCGCCAATGTGCCTGGGCGCTCGACTCGTGCCATGCTTCCGCAATCAGGCGCTGCGCCGCCCCATTGTTGTAGTCGGTCTTCACGTTGTTGGTGGTGAAGTAACCGGCCTTCCGCAGATAGCCGGGAAAGGCCTTCACCCGGTCCGGAATCGGAAAGGCCGACCGCATCTGGTGCGCCCCCAGGCTGACCGTGGTCATGCCTGTGATGAGGCAGGCCCGTGAGGGAGAGCAGACCGGCGCCACCGCAAAGGCCCGGGTGTAGCGCACGCTCTCCGTTGCAAACTTGTCCAGGTTTGGGGTAGTGGCGAACTCGTCGCCGTAACATCCGAGATAGGGGCTCATGTCCTCGGCGGTGATCCAGAGGATATTGGGATGGAGCCGGCGGGCCCGGATGTTACGAAAGCGGACCGTTCCCCCTTTGCCGTGGTGCTGGATGCCGAAGTAGCCCGCAAGCTGCCGTTTCTCGTGCAACTCCGCGACCAGCGTCCCATTGAGGTAGGTCCGTACCAGCGACCCCTGCGCCACGACCCGGAAACGGTTCCAGTCCTTTTCCTTGAGCAGTCCCCCCACCCGCTTCTGGTAGTCCTTGTTCTGCGCCCTGCCCGGATAGAGCCACCCACCCAGCCCGATTCCGTAGACCCCGGCCGGTTTCTGCAGGTCAATCTCGCACTGGTAGCCCCTGGGCTTGCCCTGGTCCCCCGTGCAGCGATAGGCAAATCCGGAATTGAAGTTCACCTTGCTCGCATCCTCGGGCAAGAGCACCTCCAGCTCCGCTTCGAAATCCCCCATCGAGATTTCAGTGGTCACCCAGCAATTCGTCCTGGAGTGAAGTTCGAGCACGCCATCCTTTGCTTCGAAGCGCACAACCTCGCTGCGAGGTGTCCACCCCTTCGTGCTCTTTCCGTCGAAGAGATCTACCCACTCCGTCGCACCAGCCGGCATGACCACAAGCAACAGCAACCTTGAGACGAACAACTGCGAAAACAGACGAAGGATGATCTGCATGACTCCGGTCTAGACCTTCCCGTGCGGGGAGAAAAGGGAATCTCTGCAAAATCGCCTCGCCAGCGGGCGTAGAGCTTTGGCAGCTTCCGGCCGCGATTCCACCCGCCATGAGATTCATCCTCTTCCTTCCGCTCCTTGCCCTCTGCCTGCAGCCTCTCGCAGCTCAAAAACGCAAGAAACAAGCTCCCGGGAGAGGTCCGGAGAAATCCCCTGAGCTGGCCCGGCACTACATCAATCTCAAGACCTCGCCCCGCGCTCCGCAGGCAGAACCGGTCACCACCACCCTGCCCCTGGAACTTGAGCCGCAGGACCAGGTCGCCTTCATCGGCAGCGGCCTCCTCGACAATGCCCGTCACTACGGCTATTTCGAAACACTCCTTCACCAGCGCTTTCCCGATCACCAGCTCGGCATCCGGAACTTTTCCTGGCCTGCTGACGAGGTCGACCTCCAACCTCGGCCTGCCAACTTCGGCGACCTTGACCAGCATCTCACCTACTACCGCACCAATGTAATCATTGCAGCCTTCGGCTACAACGAGTCCTTTGCGGGTCAGGCCGGCCTTCCCGCCTTCCGCGCGCGCTTCAACGCTTTCCTCTCCCAGCTCAAATCCCGGTCCTACAACGGCAGGAGCGCTCCGCGAATCGTCGTGCTCTCTCCCGTTGCCAACGAGAACATAGAGGGTGTTCCAGCTGCCGATCGCAACAATGGAAACCTGAAGCTCTATGGCCAGGCCATCGAGGAGAGCGCCGCCAGGCACAAGGTTGCCTTTGCCAATGTCTACGCCGCCACCGCCACCGCCATGGCAGAGAAAGGAAGCGATCTCACCGACAACGGCACGCAACTGAACGGAGCGGGACAGCAGATCTTCGCCAGCACGCTCTATCGCCAGCTCTTCGGCGAGACCGCCCCGCCCGTGAACGAAAAAGCACGTGCCCTTGTGGTGGACAAGTCCTTCCAGTTCTTCCACCGCTACCGCCCTCTCAACACCTTCTATTACACCGGAGGCCGCAACAGGAGCTACGGCTATCTCGACTTCCTCCCCGCCATGCGAAACTTCGATCTCATGGTGGCCAACCGGAACAAGGCCATCTGGGCCGCCGCACAGGGAAAGGAGGGTACGGTGGATGATTCCAAGCTGCCTCCACTCGAGGAA
>Ga0310120_10001545_pt1:0-2500 | contig 17283 bp, 8 predicted proteins | sample CB27_AW_983_MG_FD_203506 | JGI IMG/M metagenome (GOLD analysis project Ga0310120, IMG submission 203506) | Marine microbial communities from Western Arctic Ocean, Canada - CB27_AW_983 | ecosystem: Environmental > Aquatic > Marine > Oceanic | place: Canada: Western Arctic Ocean | collected...
GTCAGGTTGAAATCTCGACCTTGATTGAAGAACTCTACATCGCCGGACGTCACCGCGAATATTCCCGCCGACGCGGTCAGACGCTTCTCGACATAATGGTTCTTGAACAGGACGCCGAAGTTTCGACCCTTGTCGAAAACCGACGACAGCGATCGCTCCATGAAGGTGAGGTATTTGCTGCTGATCAGCTGCTCGAGACTGAAGGGCTCCTTCATGTGCCCGACCAGAATGGTCCCTACGTAGGGAAGATTCTTCATTCCGAGGTACTGATCCTTCAGCGAGACTCCCCCACCGGCAAAATCGAATTGGGATTTAAACACGATCCGATTGTAGAGGTCGCCAGATAGGTAGATCCTGGTTCTGCGAAGCTCGACGCCCTCGCCGTCACCGCCGATACGAGCGTCGCCTCCCAGCTCGGACGTGTCTGTCGAATTTCTCAAGTCGGAGTCAACGTGAACCGACGCAAAGTCAGCTTGAATCCGGCCCCCGATCTTGATCTTGACTTGCCCGTTGGCCGGCCCATGCGGTGGCGACGACGAGCGCCGTCGGGAATCGCAGTAACAGTCTCCGTTCCGCTATTTTCATCGAAGGAATCCCCATCACTTCCGTCGGAGTCACGAGCCGGTATCGCGAAGCGCGATTCCCGATACCATGATGCCGATATCTGAGTGTACGAAACGCATGGCCTGGTCGTAGTCTGATCGAAACAGAAAACGGCGCTCGAGTGCCAGACCTAACGTCTGTTCTCGAGCGCCGTTTCAAAAAAATCCCACCGTCGCGCTACTCTCCCACACAAGAAATGTGCAGTACCATCGCCGAAGCGGGGCTTAACTTCCGTGTTCGGAATGGGAACGGGTGTGGCCCCCGCTCTATGGACGGTGGGAAAACCCTATTTATTTGCCTTCGCTGCCTTCCGTTCCCTAAATAACAAGAACAGCGAGTGTATTTCTGTAGATCATCAAATCATCTGACGATGTTTGATATCTGAATATCTTTCCGAGCTGGAGCGTCCAATTCACAAAACAAGCTCTTCAACCTGCGTTGAAGACCGATCGATCTGGTCAAGCCTCACGAGCGATTAGTACTGGTCAGCTTCACACATTACTGCGCTTCCACCTCCAGCCTATCAAACTCCTGGTCTTGGAGTGCTCTTCAGGGGACCGAAGTCCCAGGGAGATCTCGTCTTGAGGCTGGCTTCCCACTTAGATGCTTTCAGCGGTTATCCGATCCGAACGTAGCTACCCGGCTATGCCACTGGCGTGACAACCGGTCCACCATTGGTTCGTCCATCCCGGTCCTCTCGTACTAGGGACAGATCCTCTCAAATCTCCTGCGCCCACGGCGGATAGGGACCGAACTGTCTCACGACGTTCTAAACCCAGCTCGCGTGCCACTTTAATCGGCGAACAGCCGAACCCTTGGGAGCTGCTTCACCCCCAGGATGTGACGAGCCGACATCGAGGTGCCAAACCTCCCCGTCGATGTGAACTCTTGGGGGAGATAAGCCTGTTATCCCCGGCGTACCTTTTATCCGATGAGCGATGGCCCTTCCATACGGAGCCACCGGATCACTAAGACCTGCTTTCGCACCTGCTCGACTTGTAAGTCTCGCAGTCAAGCTCCCTTTTGCCTTTGCACTCTACGGCTGATTTCCAAACAGCCTGAGGGAACCTTCGCGCGCCTCCGTTACTCTTTGGGAGGCGACCGCCCCAGTCAAACTACCCACCACGCAATGTCCCCGACCCGGATTACGGGCCCAGGTTAGATCAGCAGCACAATGAGGCTGGTATTTCAAGGTTGACTCCACCGAATCTGGCGATCCGGCTTCAAAGTCTCCCAGCTATCCTACACGCACTAAACCGATAATCACTGCGAAGCTATAGTAAAGGTGCACGGGGTCTTTCCGTCCTGCCGCGGGTCGCCGGCATCTTCACCGGCAATTCAATTTCGCTGAGTCCCTGGTTGAGACAGTGGGGAAGTCGTTACGCCATTCGTGCAGGTCGGAACTTACCCGACAAGGAATTTCGCTACCTTAGGACCGTTATAGTTACGGCCGCCGTTTACCGGGGCTTCAGTTCACTGCTTCACGCCGAAGCGTTAACAGATTCCCTTAACCTTCCGGCACCGGGCAGGCGTCAGACCCTATACGTCGCCTTGCGGCTTCGCAGAGTCCTGTGTTTTTAGTAAACAGTCGCTACCCCCTGCTCTCTGCAACCTTTGCCAGCTCGAAGAGCAAGTCTTTTCACCAGCAAAGGCACACCTTCTTCCGAAGTTACGGTGTCATTTTGCCGAGTTCCTTAACCAGAGTTCTCTCAAGCGCCTTGGCATGCTCTGCCCACCTACCTGTGTTGGTTTGCGGTACGGTCACCAAATAACCTCCCTACGAGGCTTTTCTAGGAAGCATGGGATCACTGACTTATGGGCCAAATGGCCACCGTCCCGTCCCTCAGCGTTTGGAATGGAAGTGCGGATTTGCCTACACCTCCCGCCTATTGACGTT
>Ga0310120_10001545_pt1:7500-17283 | contig 17283 bp, 8 predicted proteins | sample CB27_AW_983_MG_FD_203506 | JGI IMG/M metagenome (GOLD analysis project Ga0310120, IMG submission 203506) | Marine microbial communities from Western Arctic Ocean, Canada - CB27_AW_983 | ecosystem: Environmental > Aquatic > Marine > Oceanic | place: Canada: Western Arctic Ocean...
CGCCGAGTTCAACGTCGGCCTCGAGGGCCACCGAATCGTAGGCTTGGACGAAGGGATAGAGGAACTCGTGTGCAAAGATCGGAATTCCAGCCGAAAATCGTTGAGCGAAATCGTCTCGCTCAAGGAGCCGGGCCACGGTGTATTTCGAGCACAAGCGTACGATATCTCCGGATGAGAGCGTGCTCATCCACTCATCGTTGAAGCGAACCTCGACCTTTTCAACATCGAGAATTTGAGCGACCTGCTCGACATAGGTGGCCGCATTCGCACGCACCTGATCCTCATCGAGGGCTGGCCGAGTTTTTTTCTTCCCCGACGGATCGCCGATTCTCGCGGTGAAGTCGCCCACTAGGAAGATCGCCGTGTGCCCCAGTTCCATGAACCGCTTCAGCTTCATCAGGACCACGGTATGGCCCAGATGGAGGTCGGGTGACGAAGGGTCCATTCCCAGCTTGACCCGGAGTGGCCGGCCCTGGCTCAGACGCGTGGCCAACGTCTCGCGCAGTTCCGCCTCGCCATACATTTCGACGCTGCCTTCGCGCATCACCGCGAGTTGTCGATCCAGGTCTGCGGTACTCGGACCCTGTGCCATCTTCGACCTTCCCCCTGACATAAGGCTCCCCGGGGAGCCTCTTGACGACGCACTGTCGCCGCCCGGAAGGCAGTGCGCAATGCCCAAAACTTCAGCCCACATTCTTTGCCGGGATCAGTTCCTGCTCGGTCAGGATGCCGTGAACGGGTTGATCGAAGGCCTCGGACGGGACGCGTTCGACCACCTGGAAGGCAAAGCCCACGCCCAAGCGCCGGGGGCCTGTGAGCATCTCCGCACGAGCCAGCCCTCGATCGTAGAAGCCCCCTCCCCGGCCCAATCTCCCGCCAAAACGGTCAAAAGCGACACCGGGTAAGAGCACGAGATCGAGCTCACAGAGATCGAGAAAGGTCGCATGGAGAGGCGGTTCAAGAATTCCGAACCGACTGGGCAAAAGATCGGACCAGGCGTCGACCCGGGCCATCGCCAGCCCACCATCGTCCCTGCAGCGCGGAAAAAAGACCTCTTTTCCCGCACGTTGGATCGCGGCGAGTATCGGACGGGTATCGGGTTCATCGGGAAGCCCCGCGAAGAGCCCGACACGCTGGCCTCGGAGCCACTCCGGGTGAGCCAGAAGGTTTTCCGCCATGGCGGATCCCGCCTGGGCGGTCTCGTGGGGCTCAACCGCGCCCCGATGCCGGGCCATCGATTCACGCATGGCGACCTTGTTGGCCTGGATGGGCTGGATGGGCTCGGAGCAATCCGTGGGCGGACGCGTCATCCGGCTCTCCACGCCAAGCCGACGCCCCGCCTAGCCCTGTCCGCCTTCGCGGTCATCGACATTCCCCGCAGAGGGGGACGAACCCAGGGGAGCCAACAAATCCCCGCGCATAGCCTCGAGCTCGTCGCCCGTCGGAAGCGTGAGCAGCGGAGTCTCGCTCACGCCGCTTCCCGGGACGCCCGGCCCTTCGGCCGATCTATTTTCAGTCCTTGCCTGCACCGACTCGACGAGCTCGATCAAGGCTCTCAGCCGCGGGGAGTCCCCTTCAGCGGTGACCTCTCCGCCTCCGCTGGAACTCTCCCGAGAGGCAATGACCTCCCTCGCAAGGTTGAGTGACGTAAGAAGCGCAACATCGAGTGTGTCGACGGTGTTCGTAATTTCCCGGATCTGGTTCATCGCCTTGTCGACATACCCGGCGACCCTCTGGAGCCATTCAGCATCCGCATCGCTGCGGATCTGATATTCGCGCCCCTGGAGCTCGACACCCACAGAATTGCTGCTCATTACTGAACTCCGTGCATGGGTTGAATAAAGCTAATGGCCCGAACGCCCCTTCTTTCCGCGAGTGCCACTCGGGGAGGCTGCCTTGGTGCCATGCGAAAGCGAGACATTGCCCACCGCAGCCTCAAGTCGGCTCAACTCCTCGATAAGACCGTCCAAGCGCTGATGGGTTCGGCTCCGCCTTTTCTGCAAATTCTCAACTTCGGATTCCAATGCACGTGTGCGCTCGTTCCGAGCTTGGAGTTGCTCGCGCAGTTCAGCATTTTCACCTTGAAGCAGGCGTTGGCGTTCGACCAACTCGGTCACGACAACTTCGAGCCTCCCGAAATCGTAATGCGTCGCATCCACGAGTTCTGGTCTCGGATCGCTGGCGACGGCCGGCTTCCTCTTTCGGTTCTCGACTTTGGGTCGAGAAGCTCCTGACGCCATGCGCCCTCCCAGACAAAAGACGGCTATAAGTTACCACGAACCGGTTGGGCTGGGCGCCCAGTTTTCCTCGACGGGGGATCTTTTCCCCGGCTCGGCCCGTTTCCCGGAAAAATTCGCCCGAGTGCGGCCCAAGGGTCGGCGATGAGGGGCCAGCCCAAAGGCATTGCGCCAACCGAGGCCTCGCACCCAAGGTGCCCAGGCCGGACTCTCGCTCTCCTCAGCGCCCGGAAGTTCAGGCCGGTGCGTTGCCCGCGGCATCACGGGCCTGGAGACGCGACTCGCCCATCAGGTAAATATCCACGGCCCGAGCCGCCTCTCGGCCCTCGGAGAGCGCCCAGACCACTAGGGACTGGCCTCGACGGCAGTCTCCTGCGGCGAATATGCCCGCTTGGCTAGTCGCGTAGTCGGCCGTGTCGGCCGCAACGTTTCCCCGCTCATCGTATTCCAGACCGAGATCGTCGAGCAGGCCCGCGTGCACCGGTCCTACAAACCCCATGGCCAGAAGCACCAGATCCGCGTCCATTTCGAACTCACTGCCCGGGACCTCTTCAATCTTCGGGCGCCCGGTCTCATCGGGCTCGCCAAAACGCACCTCAATCCCGTGAATTTTCTGGACTGCTCCGTCCTTCCCGCTGATCCGCTGGGTCATCAGGGCAAATTCTCGGGTTCCCCCTTCGTCGTGGGAACTCGAACTCCGATACACCATCCGCCACATGGGCCAGGGGGTCGTTCCGGACGGCTCCTCGGGCGGGCGTTCCAGAAGTTCGATGGAGGTCACCGACTTGGCCCCCTGCCTGAGCGAGGTGCCCACACAGTCCGAACCCGTATCCCCGCCACCCAGAACAATGACGTTCTTTCCCCGGGCATCGATGGAGGCTCCAGAATCGATTTCATCGCCGTGGCAGCGTTTGTTTTGCTGGGGCAGAAAATCCATCGCGTAGTGAACGCCGTTGAGTTCCCGACCTTCCACAGGGAGGTCCCGGCTGTGCTCAGCCCCCAGACACAAGAGCACCGCATCGAAATTCTTGCGCAATTCGGCCACACTCAGATCAACCCCGACATTAACGCCGGTCTGGAAGAAAACGCCCTCGGCCTTCATCTGGTCGAGCCGCGCGTCGATGTGGCGCTTCTCCATCTTGAATTCCGGAATCCCGTAGCGAAGCAGTCCGCCGACCCGATCATTTTTTTCGAAAACCGTGACGCCGTGTCCCGCCCGGCAGAGTTGCTGGGCCGCGGCGAGTCCCGCCGGACCGGAGCCCACCACCGCCACCGAACGCCCAGTGCGGCGCCGGGGAATCACAGGCTTGATCCAGCCGTTCTCCCAGCCCTTCTGGACAATACTCAGTTCGACGTTCTTGATAGTGACCGCGTCGTCGTTATAGGCGACGCAACAGGCTTCCTCGCACGGTGCGGGACAAATGCTGCCCGTGAATTCGGGGAAGTTATTGGTTGAGTGGAGGCGCGCGAGGGCATCCTCCCACTTTCCGCGAAAGATCAGGTCATTCCAATCGGGAATGATATTGCCCAGTGGGCACCCGCCACGGCCCTTATTGGGGATGGAGCAGAAAGGAATCCCGCAGTCCATACAACGTGACGCCTGCTCACGGACAACGTCGGGCCCCACATCCACAGCCACCTGCTTCCAGTCGCCGATGCGCTCGTCCTTGTCCCGATATTCCGGCCCTTTGCGCTTGTAGTCGAGAAACCCCGTCGGCTTACCCATCGTTGGTCGCCGCCTCCTGAGCCATATCGGCCAGTGCCTGCTTGTATTCCTGGGGAAAAACCTTGACGAACTTGGGAGCAAGTTTTTCCCACTTGCGCAGAATTTCATCAGCACGTGCGCTGCGCGTCAACTGGAAATGCCGGCGCAGCATGCGCTGGAGGTATTCCACGTCTTCTTCGTTCAAGGGATCAAGGTCCAACAAATCGTTATTGATACAGCTCGAAAAATCGCCCTCCTCGTCAAGCACATACGCGATTCCGCCGCTCATCCCGGCGCCGAAATTTCGCCCCGTTCGCCCGAGGATGATCGCCCGGCCGCCGGTCATGTATTCGCAGCCATGCTCGCCGACGCCTTCCACCACCGCTTCGGCACCGCTGTTGCGCACACAAAATCGCTCGCCCACAAGACCGTTCAGAAAGGCCTCGCCCCCGGTCGCGCCATAGAGGATCACATTGCCCGCGATAATGTTCTTAAAAGGATCGAAAGTTGAGCCCGCGGGCGCGCGCACAATCAGCCTACCCCCGGACAAGCCCTTTCCCACGTAGTCGTTGGCATCGCCATCCACCGTGATCGTAATGCCCTTGGGAAGCCACGCCGCAAGACTCTGGCCCGCTGAACCCGAGAAATGAATATTGATCGTGTCGTGGGGCAGGCCCTCGAGACCGTATTTCCGGCTCACCTCGGAGCCCAAAATCGTGCCTACAGTTCGATTCGTGTTCTCAATGGGAAGGTCGATCTCCACCTTCTCTCCGCGCTCAAGAGCCGGAGCGGCCAACTCAAGAAGCCGGTGGTCGAGAGCCTTCTCCAGACCGTGGTCCTGGCTACCCGTATGATAGATATCCACATCCAGATCCGGCCGGTGAACAAGGTCCGAGAGATCGAGATGTTTGGCTTTCCAATGCTGGATGTCGACCCGAGGCTGGCAGCGCTGGGACTGGCCAATCATCTCGTTCATGGTCCGATAACCCAGCTTCGCCATCAGTTCGCGAACTTCCTCGGCCACGAACATGAAATAACGAACCACGTGTTCGGGGGTCCCCTCGAAGCGCTCCCTCAGGTCCTTGCGCTGAGTCGCGATGCCCACTGGGCACGTATTCAAGTGGCAGACCCGCATCAGCAGGCAACCCATGGTCACCAGGGGCGCCGTCGAAAAACCGTACTCGTCGGCCCCGAGCAAAGCACCGATGACAACATCGCGCCCGGTTTTGAGTCCTCCGTCCACCTGAACTCGAATTCGACCGCGGAGATCATTCTGCACCAGGGTCTGCTGGGTTTCTGCCAGGCCGATCTCCCACGGGCATCCCGCGTACTTGATGGAGGTCTGAGCCGATGCCCCGGTGCCGCCATCGTTTCCGGAGATGAGAACGAGGTCCGATTTCCCCTTGGACACCCCCGCTGCGATGGTGCCAACCCCTGTCTCGGAGACGAGCTTGACGCTGACGTTGCCGTACCGATTCGCGTTCTTCAGATCGTGGATCAACTGGGCCAAATCTTCGATGGAATAGATGTCGTGGTGCGGCGGCGGGGAGGTCAAGCCAACGCCCGGGGTCGAGTAGCGAGTAGCCGCAATGGTCTTATCAACCTTGTGGCCGGGCAGCTCGCCGCCTTCACCGGGCTTCGCCCCCTGGGCGATCTTTATTTGCATCTCCTTGGCATTCGTCAGGTAGGCGCTCGTGACGCCGAAGCGACCCGAAGCCACCTGCTTGATGGCGCTATTGCGCGAATCCCCGTTGGCATCCGGTGTCCAGCGCTTGGGATCCTCGCCTCCTTCGCCCGTATTGCTGCGCCCACCCAGGCGATTCATCGCCACCGCCAGGGTCTCGTGGGCCTCGGCCGAGATGGAACCGTAGGACATGGCACCGGTGCAGAAGCGCCGGACGATCTCCGTGGCGGGCTCCACTTCATCCAGGGGCACGGGATCGCGCTGGCTGAAATCGAAATCCAACAAGCCGCGCAGGGTCCGCATTCGGACGGTGTCCCCATCGGCGGCGGACGAGAATTCCTTGAATGTCTTGAAACTATCCTCGCGAGTCGCACGCTGCAGAGTCTCGACCGTTTCGGGATTGAATGCGTGCTGCTCGCCTCTCAACCGCCATTGGTAGAGGCCCCCCGGTTGTAATTCCGCGTATTCGTACTCGTCTCCGGGAAATCCCCGGGCGTGGCAAATCGAAGCTTCCTGAGCCAGGACATCGAAACCAACCCCGGAAATCCGCGAAGGCGTGCCCACGAAGGCGAGGTCGATGACCTCCTGATTCAGGCCGACAGCTTCGTAGATCTGGCCTCCCCGGTAGCTCTGCAGAGTCGAGATTCCCATCTTGGCGAAGATTTTGAGCAGGCCCAGGTCGATGGCTTTCTTGTAATTCGCGAAGGCCTGATCGGTGCCCATGCCCTCGGGCAGGTAGAGACCGTCCTCGATCATGGCCAGACCGGTCTCAAAAGCCACGTAGGGGTTCACGGCGGCGGCCCCGTACCCGATCAACATGGCAAAATGCGCCACTTCGGCGGCGTCTCCGGTCTCAACGATCAAACCGCAACGCGTTCGGCTCTCGGCCTTGATGAGATGATGATGCACCGCGCCGGTCGCTAGAAGCGAAGGAATCGGGGCGAGTTCGGGGGAAATTCCGCGATCCGAAAGAATCAGAACATTTGCGCCCTCTTCCACCGCCCGGGCGGCCTGCTCACACAGAGACTTCAGCGCGCCTCTCAGGCCGTCTCCCCCATCGGCCACTTTAAAGAGCGTGACCAGGGTAACCGCCTTGATGGCCTTTCCTTCGGATTGACGAATCGACTCGAGTTCCGCGTTACTGAGCACTGGATGAAAGAGCCGCAGCAAGCGCGCGTGCTCCGGTGTCTCCTCCAGCAGGTTTTTCTCCGCCCCCAGAGTCGACTGAATGGTCATCACAGGGCGTTCCCGAATGGAGTCAATTGCGGGGTTCGTGACCTGGGCAAAATGCTGCTTGAAATAATGGAAGAGCGGTCGCGCGTGATCAGAAAGACAAGCTAGTGCCGCATCATCACCCATGGAGCCCAGGGCTTCCTTGCCTCCGGCATACATAGGCGCCAGCAGCATCTTCAAGGCCTCGCTGGTGTAACCGAAAACATTCTGGCGCTGAAGAAGACTCGTGGGTTCGTCACGTACGGGCTCTTCGCAGCTCTCCAAGTCATCCAGGGTCAATCGGTGGCCCTCGACCCAAGTCCGGTAGGGAGCCTTGGAGATGTAGCGGTCCTTCAACTCGGCGTCTTCGATAATGCGACCCTCTTCGAGGTCGATGAAGAAGGTTCTGCCGGGCTCGAGGCGGCCCTTGTACTCGATTTCCTCGGGCTTCAGGGGAAGTGTGCCCACTTCCGAGCCCATCACTACCCGGCCATCCTTGGTCACCACGTAGCGTGAGGGGCGGAGACCGTTGCGATCGAGCACCGCACCGATTCCCCGGCCATCGGAGAAGGTTATGGACGCCGGGCCGTCCCAGGGTTCGAGCATGCACGAATGGTATTCGTAGAAAGCCCGGCGGTCCCGGTCCATCTCCTCTTGATTTTCCCAGGCCTCGGGAATCATCATCATCATCGCGTGGCAGAGATCCCGGCCCGTCATATGGAGAAATTCGAGGGCGTTATCAAATTGCGCCGAGTCGCTGCCCCCGGCGGTCATCACCGGAAAGACCTTCTTCAGGTCATCGCCCATGAGACTCGAGGCCAGAGTGCCCTCCCGGGCGTGCATCCAGTTCGCGTTGCCCGCCAGGGTATTGATCTCGCCGTTGTGCGCGAGATACCGAAAGGGCTGGGCCAGATCCCACGTGGGGAAGGTATTCGTGCTGTACCGCTGATGAACCAGGGCAAAACGCGATTCCATATCCTCGGCCTCAAGGTCGGGGAAAAACTCGGGCGTCTGGTGGGCGAGAAACATGCCCTTGTAGAGCAGAGTCTTCGAGGAGAGGCTCGGAACATGAAAAAGAGCACCCCGCTCGATCATCTGTTTCTCGCAGATTCGGCGGATTACGTACAGCTTGCGATCGAAGGCGTCGGACTCAAGACCCGGCTTGGCCCCAATGAAGACCTGTTCGATGGTGGGCATTCCCAGCCGCGCCGTATCGCCGATCTTATCCGGGTTGATGGGGACGGTTCGCCAACCGAGAAGCGACTGACCCTCCGCGACAACCGCCCCGGCCAAGACTTCCTTCTGCCACGCGCGTTCCTTCGGATCGTTGGAGAGGAAGACCAGCGCCGACGCGTAGGCGCCCAAGTCGGGCAGCGCGAAGCCACTCTCGTCCGCCACCCTGCGCAGGAACTTGTCCGGCGTCTGCAACAATAAGCCCGCGCCATCGCCCGTGCGCTCATCGGCACCCGAGGCACCTCGATGGGTCAAGCGGCAGAGGATGTCGGTGCCCATGGACACGATGCCGTGGCTAGGACCCCGGCGCAGATCGGCGACAAAGCCGATCCCGCACGCGTCGTGTTCCTGGGCCGGGTCGTACAGGCCCTCTTTCGGGGGGAGTCCGAAGTGAGTCATAAATCGTTCCAGCAGTTGAAGGAGAGGGCGGCTCGCGAGCCACTCCCTCCGACCGCTGCCCTTGCGAGTCCGAGGGGAAAGGGATGAGCACCAATCGGCTCAAAGTCCCTAAGTGTTTGCGAAACCTAGGTTTTTTGGATTTGCCAGATTATTATACTGGTCTGGGAATGTCAACCGGCGGGGACCGGGTCCACAGAGCCTAAAAGAGCGCGGATGAGCCGGTGGATCACCCGCTTTGGGTCGGGATCGCCCTCCCCTCCGCCTGGTCGACCACCGCCCGCATCCGGTCGGGGCAGTTGGTGAACAAGCCGTCGATCCCGGCATTGATCAAATCGAGCATACGCGCTGGATCGTCCACCGTGTAAGCGTACACTGCGAGATCGGCCGAGTGGGCGGCCCGGATCAGGTCGGCGCCGGCCAGCAAGAAATGGGGGTTCACCGCCTCGGCAGCGAGCCCACGCGCGCAGTCGAGCAGTCTGTCCAAGCCGGGCTGCGCCGGGTCCACCAGAACAGCCAAACGCGCCGCCGGAGAAATGCGCCGAATTTCGGCCAGAATCGAATCGTCGAATGAAGAGAAAATCGTCCGCTCCAACAGGCCCCGGCTCTCCACCGCCTCGAGGGTCTGAGCCTCCAGCCCGGGATAGGGGCCTTCCTTCCCCCACTTGAGTTCCAGATTGAATGGCAACACGTGCCCGAATCCGTCCAAAACCTCCTCAAGAGTGGGGATAGCCCCCCGTTCGTTCTCTTTTCCGGACGAGTTGAGGGCTTTCAGTTCGGCCAGAGTTTTGTCCCCGATCGCGCCCTCACCGCCCAGGGCAGTCAGTTCGGCGTCGTGTGCAATAACGATGGCCCCATCGCGGCTGCGATGCAGGTCGATCTCGATCATGTCCGCGCGTTGCTCCACCGCGAGCGCGTAGGCGGGCAGCGTGTTCTCCGGCCGATAGGCCGAAGCGCCGCGATGGGCGATCACGAGGGGCGGCGATGACAAGCGCGACATAGAGATCCTCCGGCCTTCGGGTCCGGGCTGCTGGGCATTTCGTCCCTGAGCGGTGAGTTTGGGCAAGCCTAAAAAAGTATTCCCGGCCCCCGCTACCCCGCTGAGCACCTGCTCCGAGGATATAAAAGGAAGTTATCATGGCCACTCGAAATTTATCGCGCGAGAGCGAGAATGAAAGGAAAGAGAGGCGTGGGCAAATTCGACGAGGGCTTCGAGGGTTCGGTCGCCCTGATCACTGGGGCCGCCTCGGGCATCGGCCTCGCGACCGCTCGCCGCCTGGCTGCCGAGGGCGCCACGGTGGTGATCGCCGACCTCA
>Ga0310120_10001546_pt1 | contig 17282 bp, 19 predicted proteins | sample CB27_AW_983_MG_FD_203506 | JGI IMG/M metagenome (GOLD analysis project Ga0310120, IMG submission 203506) | Marine microbial communities from Western Arctic Ocean, Canada - CB27_AW_983 | ecosystem: Environmental > Aquatic > Marine > Oceanic | place: Canada: Western Arctic Ocean | collected...
TCAACGTATTTCTGCCAAAATTCTTTAAATTTTTCAGTATTCTGATTTTTATCAAATTTTACTCCACTGACACGTGTTGCACATTTAGAATTAGGATACTGAGCATCTCTAATTTTTTTAAAATTTTTAATATTTTCAAATATCTCCTCAAAAACTCCACGAACTCTTATTGTTTCGTATTCTTTTTTTGTATACGAATCTACGGAGAAAACCATATCAGTAACACCACTTTTTAAAATTTGATGAATTAATTTTTCATTTAGAAATGTTGCATTAGTATTAATCTTTAATTCAAAAAATTTACCTTTACAATATTCTAACATTTCTCCGAGATGAGGATGTATAGTGGGTTCACCTCTAGAGGCAAGAGTAATAGCTTGTGTTCCTCCTTTAACTGCTTCATCTATGGTTTTTTTAAATAAATCTAAATCCATATTTCCCATAAAGTCTGAATCCGATGTAAAACTTTTATCAATCTGAAAACACATTACACATCGAAGATTACATGCAGAAACTGGTTCAATTAGTAAATAAATTGGAAAATCATGAATTTTTTTTTCCTTTGGAAAATTCAGCATTTTAAATCTGAAGATTAAATACTCTCCCCATTTTTCTGCCGAATTCACATTTAGAAAATGAATCTCTTGAGGAGATAATAATGTGAAATCATTTTTCTCAAAATCAGTTAATATTCTCTGAAGAATTTTTTTATCATCTTTTTGCACTATCCTTATTTTATCTGCTATTATTTTTTTGAGTAAGGGTTTATCAAATTCTTCATCAGTTAAAAATGAGACTTCCTTCTTCATAATTAATTCTCTATATGTTCATTATTAAATTTCATTATTAAATCAGATGTTCTCACAAAAAAACTCTCTAAGTTTTCTCATATTCATCAATTCTTTAAAACTCTAAATCACAATAATTTTGAAAATAGAAAATTAATGGTAAAACATATAGTCTAATGTTGTGCCGAAAACTAATAGGGATACAATATTTCATGCAAGATAAAAAGAATTCACTATGTTTAGTTAGTATGGAACACTCAAAAATTCTTACACTTTAAAATTGTCTCAAAAATCACAAATCTCAATATCTATAAAAAATAAATTTTTTTTAATTTCATCAATCGGAATTATTTCACTTTTAATGAAATTATATTTAGTAGATTTTTCTATACCTGAAACAGGAGATAGTTGGATCTATATTTTACGTGGATTAGGATATAGTCAAGGTGATTATACCGCAACACCATTTAAAACTGCAGGATGGCCGCTATTTCTTTCTCCTTTTTTTGCATCTATCGAATCAAATACTTATCTTGATTATCTAAACATAGCAAGAATTGCAAGCATAGCGATATCATTATTGACAATAATTCCTGTATATTTACTAGCAAGAAAATTTTTTAATGAAAAATATTCTATTGTAATGTCTGCACTTTTTGCATTTCAACCACACTTAAATTTTAATTCTGGCTTTGGGTATTCTGAACCATTATTGATTCTAATTCTAGTTTGTGCCATGGTATTTTTGCTTAGAGATAAGATTGATAAGTATACATACTTGTCATTTTTACTAGTTGGTTTACTTTGGTGGTCAAAAATGTTTGGTATCATATTCATTTTAGTTTTTACACTTTGCTATTTTGTTCATTACAAAAATTCTAAAGGTAAAATAAAAAATTATATTATTTGCCTTGCTGTTTTCTTAGTTATCATTTCTCCCATACTAGTGGAACGTTATGAACAATATGGAAACCCAATATTTTATGCTGGTGTTCACTCTGATTTTGTAAATACAGAAGATTTGCAGCAAGGACAAATCTCGACAGATATTTTTTCAACGGACATGGATGTTGAAAATAGCTTCATTTATGCGTTAAAACAACCATTTTACATATGGGGCGTAATGGCTGTCCCGTATCTAATAATTTTATTTCCAATAGGCATGTTTTATTCATTAAGAAATATTGAAAACAAAAAAAGATATTTCACTTCTACTTGGGTTTTATTAATTTCATCAATGATTCCCCCTATGGTTCTTTTTGCTGCTGGATATATGGAATCTAGAACTATATTTTTTTGTTATCCATTCTTAATCATTTTTGCTACCTTGGCAATAAAAAAAATCATAGAAACATTTAATCTGAAATTCATAAAAAATTATTCCAAGCATTTTCTAGTTTTTGTGATGAGTTTAGTTGTATTGTCATCAGTTTTAGTTATTCATGGTGTTGATGAATATGGATATGGTAAGCCGGATACCATAAAAGTTAATGAAATACAAGAATATGGAAAATTTTTAATTCATAATTTAGATGGAACGATGTTTTGGTCAAAAGGTGTGGATTCTGACTGGATTTCTGTTACAATGATACAAGAGGCAAATGTGAATTTAAAAAATTACAAGGTAAATCCTTATTTTGATTATAGTTTCAACATGCTAAAACAATTTAATCCTGGTGCACTTCATATTTTGAATAAAGGTGACTTACGAGGAAGTTCCATAGAAGAAATTATCTCTAAAGGGGAGGTACTGGAATTAAAATTTATTAGCGTGGGTGATAAAAATGATAATAAATTTTTTGATGAATTGTATTTAAATTATAATGAATATCCATATCTACACAAAATTTTTGATTCAGAGGAACAAGGATTTCAAAATTATAAAGTTAAAACATTTGAGATTGATTATGAAAAGTTTTATGAATTGAAAGCATTAACCTGACCTTCAAAAATTTTCTCCATTTTCCTTCCATACAATTTTTTTATTATTTTTCCCATTCTTTTTACGTTCAATCACCTTTTTTAGTTGTGTAGTTGTCACTAGTAACTGAGCCAAAGTTTTCTCTTTAGGGATTTTTTCATCAGCTGTTTCTTCATAACCTTTAGGAAGAATATTATTCAAATCAAAATCTTCAGGCACACTTTCTATATCAAAAACGTCATTATCAAGCCTTTGATATTTGAACATAGCATTAGTCCAAGCAAACAACCAAAACTGAACATATCCAAACCATCCTTTGATATGACGATGAGATAAACCGAGTTTCAATCCTTTTAGTAAATAAGAAATATTCCTTGGTTTTGACAGAAATAATCTCAGGCGAAGAAATATCTGTGATAGTGCTCTTTTATCCGATAATGACATTCGTAAGAAAAGTATTAGGTTACCAAATCCGTTACCTGTTACAGGTATGTAATTTTCTCCTTCATTAATTGTATCAAAATAAGTTTTAAGACGATTGTATTGGTATTCTCCATCAAGATAATTTGTAATAAAATATCTAAAACTATCGAGTAAAGTATTCTTAGGAAGAAGATATCTAATGTTTGTACTGTACTTGATTCCACCATGTGTGGCAAAACTTTCTCTTAATCTTCCACTGAGCTTCATTCGTCTATGTAAGGGTGTTCCTGGTAGAGCAGTTAGCCAATTAGGATCTCCTGAAATCAAACCGGATTCACTCATTCCTTTAAGAGCAATTTTTCCAAAATCTTCTGTATCTGAATCGAACCCAAAAATCGATCCTGCAACTACAATAAATCCATAGGATTGAATAGTTTTTACAGCATCAACTAATTCTACTGAAGAATTTTGTACCTTAGCTGTCTCAAGAAGAGAATTTGTATCAAAACTTTCAATTCCAATAAAAAGTAGATCAAAACCAGCTTTACGCATTTTTTCCAACAGTAATTTGTGTTTATATACATCAATAGTTAGCCAGGTATAGAAATTCATATGAAAACCAGTTTTGTCTTGCCATTTGATTATCTTATCTGTAACTTCCATAGCCCAGTTTTGGTCTCCAATAAAATTGTCACAAGCAAATGTAATCTGGGTAACTTCTTTTTTAGCTAAAAAATCTAATTCCTTTATAATTAAATCTGGAGAAATAAGATGAGAACGATTATTATCTTCAAGTGTTCTAATGTCACAGAACTCACATAAGAATGGGCACCCACGTGACACTTCAACAATGCCACCATAATACCTGCTTATAGTAGATCCTAAAAGTTCTCTATTCATAGGAGTTGCTTTAGCAAGTTCAAATCTTTTTTCTGCACGAATAACATCAGGCAGAACCTGATTTTCTTGAATGGATTCCAAAATTTTAACAATCATCTCTTCACCATCTCCAACACAAATGTGATCAAATTTTTCAAGTTTAGATAATTCTTCAGCCTGATCTGCAGACCATGCAATAGGACCGCCTATCATGCTAATTGCTTTTGGAAATTTTTTCTTAAGTAAAGATTGAATCTTTAGAAGATTATCCAGATCCTGATTTTTTCCACTAAACATAAACACATCTGCTTTTGAAATTTTTTCAAAGCTCTCAACTTGAAGATCAAACATTTTTAGTTGAAATCTTCCATCATCTGGAATATGTGATGCAAGAGTGTACAACCATACCGGCATAAACTTCATACCATAATCTTGAGTTGAAGCATAAACTGGATCAGGGCAATTGATAAAAGTACATCTAAGAGGATCTAAATCTTTAATATTAGAATTTTTATTCGAACGTATTTTTATTAAACTCATTCACTTTATCACAAAAAAATTATCTTTTGGGCATAAATAACTTTATTTACACATACATTACTAGTTTGTTCATTTTTATTCCATATATATGAAATAGAATTTAGGAATAGCCTAAATAAAATATACCATATGTTAAGAGATAATCTTGGCAAAAAAAGAAATTTCAATAATTATTCCTGTTCACAATGGTGAAAAGCAACTACCTGTATGTCTAGAAAAAACAATATCATATTGTAATAATAATTTTGATGATTACGAAATAATTATTGCAGAGGATGGAAGTTCCGATAATTCTGTTTTAATTATAAATGAGTTCATCACAAAAAACGATAAAGTAAAAATACTTTCTTTTAAAGAACGACAAGGAAAAGGTGGTGCATTAATTAATGCAATTCCCACTGCAAAAAAAGAATATATTGGATTTATGGATGTTGACTTGGCAGCTAATCCCTCTGAATTCAATAAATTTCTATTGAATATTGATGATTATGATATAATTATCGGTTCCCGAATTCTTCGTGGAGATTTACCTCCAATACAACGACCATTCTATAGAACTTTTTTTTCATATGCTTATTCAAAATTATTTAGAGTCTTATTTCGGATTCCAATTTATGATCCTCAATGTGGAATGAAGCTTTTTAGAAAAGAAATTGCATCAAAACTATTCTCGGAGATAGAGACAACTGCATTTGCTTTTGACTCTGAACTTTTGGTCAAAGCATGTTTGCTAAATCTACGAATAAAAGAAACGCCAATAAATTGGAAACATGATAGTGCTTCTCAAGTAAGTGTGATAAGACAAGTTCATGAGATGAGTCAAGATTTACTTTCAATTTGGTATGAAGCTCATTTACTCTGGGAAAAAAATAAAAAAGTATATCCTCAAAAACGTGGAACGTTATTGGGTAAAGTATTGTTCAAATTTCTATCAGTCTATAAAAAACCAAGAAAAAAATAAAACTTTCGTAATTTAATATTTGTCATTTTTCTCTTACAACAGATACAATTGTATAAAGTATTGCTGCTGTCATCATCATTATGCTCCCTAAAATAAGTCCTCCAATTCCAACTAGTGCATAATTTGTAAAAACATCTCTATCATAACCTAAGTTTTGAAATGATATAAACATGAAAATAAATCCAAATCCTAATAACACAATTCCAGGTATTCCCCAAAATTTTAGTGGATGTGAAATTGATGTAAATTTCAATGTACTAACTATTACAGATGTACCATGAGAAACTGGATGGTGTGTAGATGTTTCTCCTTCATAATTTACCTTAATTGGTACCTCTACTATTTTTAATCCTAGATTACTTCCTTTGATTAAAATCTCAGTTGACACCCCCATCCCTTCATCAGATACTTGAATTTTTTTTAGTGCTTTTTTATTATATCCTCTAAAACCACTTTGTGAATCAGTTAATTTTTCTTTAATAGATAAGTTTGTTACTTTTGTAATTAATCTAATTCCTGCTTTTCTATAAGTTGGTACATTTTCAGTTCTTTCATTAAGGAATCTTGAACCAATTACTATGTCTGCAGATCCTTCATTAATTGGTTCAAAAACTGAATTGATATCTTCAATCCTATGTTGGTTATCTCCATCAAATGTAATTAAAGAATCTAATTCCATCTCTCTTGCCTTTTCAAATAATGAACGAATTGCAGCGCCATATCCTAAATTCTTTTCATGTGAGATCACAATTACGCCCATCTCTTTTGCAATCTCTTCAGTCATGTCAGATGATCCATCATTACATATTATGATTGAATCCGAAATCTTTCTCAATTTAGTAATTATAGATGCAATATTTTTTTCTTCATTAAATGCTGGAATTCCAATTGTTATTTTCATGATTACTACATTTTTGATTTAGTTTAAAACTTAACGTATGATTCCTCATCACATCTTACTTTTAATGAAATCAATACTGTTTACTGGAGATGGATCTACTTGGTGTAAAATAGCATGGTAAATGCTTGAATAATCCAAAACATAAATCAAATTCACAATTTTTGATAAAATACTACCTTTTATCGAACTAATATCAAAATATTCAATCTGTTCTTTCTTGAAAAACTCTTGCATTATATTCCATCTCTCAATAGTTTTGACATGATCATTTACACCTCTTAATAAAATAGGTTGAATTTTTGACATTTTCTCCCATGCAACAATTCCGTTATGTGATGACTCGATAACTTCTTCTGCGATGACATGAATCTTTGAATTCTCTTGAAGAGAATTCTTAAAACGAATTGCAGCTGATTGTAATCCCCATGGATAATATATCAAAGGTATTTCCTTTATCCATTTTGCAAGTTTTAATGAAACATTCTCCTCGGTTAAATTCCCTGAAAAAATATTGTCTCTTGTTTTATAGAGTGAACTAATTGCATCATTGATATCTCTCTCATCAATTGGAATCACATCTTTCAAAATACTCAATATCGAAAAAAGAAATTTTAGAAATGATGTTCTTGGTGAATGAATCATAGAAATTTCTTTAAAATACACATTATTTTCATTACAAAATTCTTTCATTTTACCACCCGTTGAAAATGCGGTAATTTTTGCATCTGTTTTCTTTGCCTGTTCTAGAACAGACAAAGTTTCTTTTGTATTGCCTGAAACACTAGTTGTAATGACCAAAGAATTTGCGTCTACGGTTTTAGGAAGATGATATCCTTTGATATTGCTAACATGAATATTTTCTTTTGATAATATTGAAGCTATAACGTCTCCAATTGAACCAGAACCTCCCATTCCTGCAAAAACAACATGATCAATTCCTTTTGAATCAAACTTGTTAAAATCTGTAGAAAAACTCTCTTGAGCTATTTCGGGCCATTTATCATATATCTGAAACATTTTTTTAGAATCCACTTTCTCAAAATCTTCCAAATTCATTTCTAAATATTGAAAAAATTGTATAATAAAATACTTATCTATAGATTTCTAACACTAGAAATATTACTCGCTGATTTCCAATTATTGTGTGAGTCTTAAAACAATTGAATGGAAAAATAACTCCGTGGTAATGATTGATCAAACTAAACTACCAAATATTCTTGAATATGTAACTTATACAGATTACAATCAAGTTGCAGATGCAATACGTACTTTAGTTGTTCGAGGTGCACCTGCTATTGGCGTATCTGGAGCATTTGGTTTAGCATTAGCTGCGTTACAAAGTAATGCTACTCAAAAAACAGAATTAATTAATTACCTAGAAAATGCCAAAAAAATTCTGTTTGAAACTAGACCTACTGCGGTAAATCTTGCATGGGGATTAGATAAAATCATGGAGGTTGCCAATAAGGCTGACACTGTTGATCAAATAAGAACTAACGTTGTTGAATATGCCAAAAAAATGGCAGAAGATGACATACAAACCAATATGACAATTGGAAAAAATGGCTCTGAATTATTCGATGATAATGATACAATAATGACTCATTGTAATGCAGGTGCGTTGGCAACGGTTGGTTATGGTACTGCTTTAGGAGTTATTCGTGCAACAAAAGATAGTGGTAAAAATATTCGAGTTATTGCAACTGAAACTAGACCTGTACAACAAGGTTCACGATTGACTGCTTTTGAATTAAAACATGATGGAATTGATGTTAGCCTAATTCCTGATACTGCTGTAGGTTATAGTATGGCAAATGGCCTTGTAAACAAAATTGTTGTTGGTGCTGATAGAATCTTGAGAACTGGACATGTGTATAACAAAATTGGAACATATCAAGTTGCAACTATGGCAAAACAACACAATATTCCATTCTATGTGGCTGCACCACTTTCTACATTTGATATGAAGAGCAATCCTGAGGATGTTATAATTGAACAAAGAAAAGCATCTGAAGTAACCGGAATTGGAGATAAAAAAACTGCACCAGATGGTATAGATGTAATTAATCCTGCATTTGACATGACTCCGCCTGAACTAATTACTGGAATTATTACTGAGAAAGGTGTTGTAAAAGTACCCTTTGATGAATCTATAAAAAAATTATTTCAAGCTAATTAATAGAAAGTTTTTATTCATTCCATATTTTCTCATCTCATGAGTACAGTTAATGTAGAACAAGTGCGTGATTCATTGAAAAAATGCATGGATCCTGAAGTTCCATTAAGTATTGTCGATATGGGTCTGATTTATGGAATAAATGTAACTGAAAATAATGACGTAAATATCAAAATGACAATGACAACAAAAGGTTGTCCATTACATGAAACAATGGTTGACGATGTTAAACGATATACAAAAAAAGTTTCTGGCGTAAATAATGTTGATGTAGAAATTGTCTGGGATCCTCCATGGACTATGGATAAAATGTCTGATACAGCCAAAGCCATGATGAAAACAATGGGATCGCAAAGTACTCCTGCTCCTATTAATTATGAAACCGCAGTTCCACAAGGTGTAGGAAAATTAGTAAAACAAGAAGATGGTTCTTTGATCCTTGCTAATGAACACGAACAAGGTTTCATGGTTAATCAAGCAATTATTGATTTCTGGAAATCTTGTAATGGTCAAAGAAAAGTCACAGAACTGGTAGACTTGTTTGCACAACAAACTGGTCTTCAACGAACACAGGTTGAAAAAGAAGTAATGCAATTACTAAAACAGCTTCATGAAGGTGGATTATTGGTCATACCAAATGAAAGTGATGCTCCAAATGTCGAATTTAAAAAATCAAATTAAATTTCTTTAATCTCTATTATCTCAGCTAAAACAGAATCCATCTTTACAATTGCACGTTTCTTTTCCCAACCTAATGCGACATACCAATCTCCTGCATCATCATCATACTTTGTTTCTAGTGTCTTGATTTTTTCAGATTCTATTTTGTATTCTTTCAAAATTCCTGACATCGCAAGTGACACTGCATCTTTTTCTGTCTTTAATCTTCTATCCATCAAACCAATGCCGGGACTCATATCATCATCTAGAAATTATATTTAATATACTTGATTATTTAAAAAAAGGGCCCGATGGGATTCGAACCCATGGCCTGGTGGTCCGAAGCCACCCGCTCTATCCAGGCTGAGCTACGGGTCCAAAAAAATAAGCATTTAACGGGTCTAAATATCTGTCTTAGTAATGAAAATATCAAAAAAAGTTGCAGGTGTGGAATATGCAATCCGAGATATTGTATCAGCTGCACATGAAATAGAATTACAAGGAAAAACTGTTGATTATCTAAACATAGGTGATCCTGTGCAATTTGGATTTCAACCACCACAAAATGTGAAACAAGCAATGGTGGATGCCATTACTAACGGGAAAAATTTTTACACTCGCTCTGAGGGTTTACCTGAATTAACAAAAGGAATTGCTAAAAAAGAAAACGCAAAAGGTTTGTCCATATCCTCAGAAAATATTCTAGTAACAAATGGTGTCTCTGAAGGTCTAGACATGGTTATCTCTTCAATAGTTGAAGAAGGCGATGAAGTTCTTCTTCCAGGACCATATTATCCTCCATATGCTTCCTATGTTCGATTACACGGAGGTATTCCAATTGAATTCTCAGTTGACTTGAATTCATCATCTCCTAATATTGATGATATCAAAAGTAAAATCACATCAAAAACTGTTGCAATTTGTTTAATCAGTCCAAATAATCCTACTGGTTTAGTATTCAATGAAAATTCTTTAAAACAAATCATAAATGTTGCCAATGAACACAATCTCTACATTATCTGTGATGAGATTTATGATCAAATAGTTTTTGATGAAAAATTTACCGGTATTGGAAAAGTTGCTGGTGATTCTCCGGTCATTATTCTAAATGGTTTTTCAAAAGTTCATCTAATGTCTGGCTGGAGAATTGGCTACATTGCATTTAACAATTCCCCACAACTAGATAACATTAGAGAAAATTTACCAAAACTTGCTAGAGTTCGAATTTCAACAAATCTCCCAGTTCAATATGCCGCTTTAGAGTCACTAAACGGTCCTCAAGATTATATCCCAAAATTTGTTTCAGAACTAAAAACTCATAGGGATTATGTCATTAAAAGACTAAATGAAATGAATGGACTCTCCTGCTCAAATCCAAAAGGAGCATTTTATGCATTCCCAAAAATTGAACAAAATAAATTCAATTCAGATAAAGAATTTGTTTTAGAATTACTAAGGCAAAAAGGCGTTCTGACAGTTCATGGCTCTGGATTTGGAGAACAATATGGAAGCGGTCATTTCAGAATTGTTTATCTACCAAAAATGGAAATTTTGGAATCAGCCATGAACAAAATCGAGGATTTTGTTCGTTAATATTCCCAGTTTGAAAATTCTTTAGGTGTAATCTCAATTATACAATCTGTATCTTCCAATAATTCTCTTGCAGATTTGTTATCTAACGACTTGAAATATCGTAAAAGAATTCTTTTGGCAACTCTATTTACAATAGATTTTTCTCTAAGTAATTTTGCTGTACCTTTTCCCATAACTCCAAAAATATTTGGTGCACTCACCCCAACATCAACACAGAAACTCACCTTTTTGTGAACTTTGATGTTTTTTACTTTTTGAGTTCTAGTATTTGTCCCAACATAGATCTTCTTCATACTATACAGATACCAAACAGGAATGATATGTGGTGTACATTTATCATCAATAGTTGCCAAATGAAGAATTTTCTCTTTTTTTAAAAATTTAATTAATTTTGACATTTGGTTTTTTGTACCCCCATCCAATCATTATGCATCCAAAGATAATCATTCCCAATGAAACTTTCTCATTTGTTATATCTGGTCCTAACAAAAAATCAAGCACAAATTCTGGACTCCATAAAATCATATTTCTAACTAAAACAATTGCTGCCATAACAATGAATAGAACCCCCATTGCAGAAAACCAATTTCTTCCTCTACGTGGATATTCACGACTCATGATAAAATATTGTATATCTAGTTGTTTTAAATTATTTTAATTCCAGGATTTTTCATCTTGTTTCTTATCATTGCATTAAGAAGCAATGGAGTACACATCTCTACGAGATATGCTAATGCTCCTGGTCCTAAATAAATTGGTCTTAAACCTTCAATCTCATTAATTAATCCATTTACAACCTCTACTGATTCTTTACTATCTCCTGCAACAAATATGTCATAATCAAGTTTCAAAGTTGCATTAACAAGTTTCTTTTCAGAAATTACATGAAATCCTGAAACAAGTTTTGTTTTATCTTTCATGTGTTTTTCAACTGTTTGATGTGCAAATGGTTTATTCTCTTTTATTGCAACACACTCAAATCCTGTATCTGTTTTAGTCATTGGGACAATTGGTGACACAACTACACAATTGTCACTAATTTGAGGTAATAATTCAGAACAAGTTGAATCAATATTCTCATATGGAATTGATAAGACTAGAACATCTGCTTCTTTAGCAACTGAAGCGTTATCTGTTCCTGTAATATTCCCATTAATTTCTCCATATGCCTCTTTTGCTAATTCTGTATATTCTTGAGCAGATGTATCGGCACGTGCTGCATCTCTTGAACCAATTATTACTTGATTATTCTTACACCATCTAATAGCAAAACCTTTCCCCATTCCGCCGGTTCCTCCAATGATCCCAACTTTCATGAATGCGCTCTGCTAATCTTATTATTATCTCTATTGAAGAAAAATTTGTAATACAACATGATAATCTTTCTTAGACACGGCGAAGCTGAAAACAATGTTAAAAAAATTCTTGCAGGTCGAACTCCTGGAATTAATTTAACTGAACAAGGAAAACAGCAAGCAGAGCAAGCAGGTGAAATGATCAAATCTCTTAACATCTCAGCAATCTATTCTAGCCCAATTGATAGAGCAATGCAAACTGCAGAAATTGTGGGAAAACATTGTGATGTAAAACCAATCTTGGATGATAGACTCATAGAACTAGATATGGGAAAATTTACCATGGTTCCATACACTGAAATCTTCAAAAACCACGGCAATGTATTCTTGAAATTCTATGAAGGGAGTCTTGAGATTAGTCATAATGGAGTTGAATCATTTGCTCAAGTTCAAAAAAGAGTTTTTGATATTGTAGACTTTGTAAAAAATAAACACAAAGGTGAAAACGTTGTACTTGTTACTCATATGGATCCAATCAAAGCAATGATCGGAAAAGTCCTTTCTCTAAAACCTGAAGTTTTATTTGAATTAATCATCGCAAATGCTTCATTAAACATAATAAAATATGACGAACAAAATTTCTATCTCTCCTCGATCAATTCTATGGACTCTTCACGTTTTCATGAGACTTTTTAAGAAAAATCTTCAAAACTTTTAAATAGAAATTTTTGACCACGCGAATTACCGGTAAAAATATGAAAGTAATAATTGGCTTTGGTTTAGTTTTGGCACTATTAATTGTGCTTCCTTCAGTACAAAATGTTATGGCTGCAGGTGATACGCCTGGTGAATATCTTGACAGAAAAGAGCTAATCTGGGGATTATTTTATAGATTAATGATTGTAGCATTTACGGTAGGAACTGTAGTTTCAGGAATGATAGTTTGGTTAGTTTTACGATTTAGAGAGTCTAATCCAAAAGCAAAACCTACTTCATATGAAGCAGAAGGGAATTGGTAAAATGAGTGGACATTCACATTGGCCTGAATGGATCTATGTTGCTGTGGTGATTGCTTTGATGTGTTATGTTGGTGCAGAAGCTTGGAATGTTGAAAGATTGATTGAACATGTTCCAGAAGATGCTAAATTAATCACAGTAACTGGACAACAATGGCTTTGGACATTTGAACATGAAGATGGTACAAAAGAAATAGGTGAACTACACCTTGAAAAAGGTGAAGCGTACAGATTTGAGATACATTCAAAAGATGTTATACACTCGTTTAACATTCATGAGTATACTGTCTTGATGGATGCAGTTCCCGGAAGGGTCAACCATGTTTGGTTTTCACCAAATGTTGCAGGAGAATTTGATATTCAATGTAGAGAATATTGTGGATTAATTCATTACAATATGCGCGGAACACTTTTTGTAGAGGATAAAGGAGCATAATTGACATGGTATTAGAATTACAAAAACCAAGACCGATTTGGCAAATCATGTTTTCAACACATCATACTGATGTAGGTTTACTATACTTGATCACTTCTTTGGCTTTCATGTTTATGGGCGGAGCACTTGCTTTACTCTTGAGAGTTGAATTATTCAGTCCTGGTGTACAATTAATTGCTGATTCAATGACATACAACAGAATCTTTACGGTACATGGAACTACTCTCATCTTCTTATTCATCTTGCCATCTGCTTCTGCATTTGGAAATTATTTGGTACCAATTATGGTGCGATACAAAGACATGGCATATCCAAAACTAAATGCTGTTGCATTCTGGATGATTCCTCCAGCAGGTGCACTCATCTGGTTAGGGTTTGCAGACTTCACTTGGTATGCATATCCAACTTACTCTGTAATCAGTGCACCCGGTCCTGCTGCAGACATGTGGATTTTTGGATTGAAAATTCTTGGCATATCTTCTATTCTTGGAGCTATCAACTTTGTCGTAACGATTATGAAATGTAAACATCCTGATTTACCACTAAGTAAAATGCCGCTTTTGGCTTGGTCATATCTTACTTCTTCATTGATTATTCTTGTAGCAGTTCCAACCTTTGCAGCTGCACTGTTGATGTTACTTACCGATAGATTAGGTGCATCTGGATTCTTTAACCCTGCAATGGGTGGTGATCCAATTGCATACCAACATTTGTTTTGGTTTACCTTCCATCCTGAAGTATACATCTTAGTAATTCCAGCAATTGGCTTCATGTATGAAATATTTCCTCGTTTTTCGCGTAAGCCAATATTCAGTCATAGCTCTGGAGTATTCGCATTTACCCTACTTGCAATTGTCGGATTTTCATCTTGGGCTCATCACATGTATGCATCAGGAATGTCATTTACAGAAAAGACAGTATTTATGGTTGGTACACTTGCAGCTGTTCCGGCCTCTGCAATGCACGTATTCAACTTCCTTGCAACAATGTGGGGTGGACGAATCAAATTTGCAACCCCAATTATGTGGGCTGTAGGTGGAATTGCACTATTCTTCTCTGCTGGAGCAGGTGGTGTAGTTAATGCCGCAATGCCATTAGACTTTATGTCTCATGATACTTATTGGGTAGTTGGACACTTCCATCTCTTCGTAATGGGAACAATTCTATTCGGAACTGTTGGTTTCATATACTATTTCTTCCCATACGTAACTGGAAGAATGTACAATGAGGTAATGGGCAAAGTACACTTTATCTTATCATTCATTGGAACTGTCTTAGTATTCTTTACTCAACACATCTTGGGACTATTTGGAATGCCAAGAAGAATCTACGATTATCCTCCAATCCCAGAATGGGTGCAAATGAACATCATAATTTCAATTGGCGCATTTATCATCGGTATAGGCATGGCTATCTTCCTTGTGAACTTGATTTGGAGTTCCGCAAAAGGAAAGCCAGCAGATATGGACGATCCATTCGAATTGGGTGGAAAATACTACTTCCCATACCAGGCAAAGAACCCATCGCATTAGGAGATTATAATGGCACAAGTACAACAACATGATCCAATCTACAGAACAACCCCTGAACGTACTGTCAAGATGATGGTAATCATGCTTGGAATTTGTATCGTCGGTGGCGTAATCTTCTTTGGAATGTGGGATTACTGGACATCCATGCCTCCACCAGCAGGTCTAATATTTGCAGGTGTAGAAGATCATCCTAGTGAAGGTGGTGCTGTAACACCAACTGGAGTAGAAATCAACTCATCATTATCATTTATTGAAAGTAGTGACTTTAGGACTTTGGCATTTAATGCACTGCCTGGAGAAGCTGATAACAACCCAACAATTACCGCAAACGTAGGTGACAAAATCATCTTTGATGTAATAAATGATGGAAAATCTTTCCATGCATTTGGTGTTACCCTTGACACTGAAGGCTTTGCAGGAATAATTGCAGATTCTGAAATAGCATCTGCAAACGCACCTCTAAAACCTGGTGAAAGTGGAGTCTCAGAATTCATTCCATCTGAACCTGGTACATACTACTACATCTGTACAGTTCCAGGTCATAGAATGCAAGGAATGGTTGGAGAAATTATTGTTTCTGGCGCAGCAGCCCCTGCAGCCGCAGCCCCACCAACTGGTGTATCTCATGATATTTCATTTGACTTTGTAGAAAGTAGTGACTTTAGGACTTTAGCGTTCAATGCGTTACCTGGTGAAGAAGGCAGTAACCCTGAAATCCGCGTAAACTCTGGTGATGAAGTAACAATTACTACAGTTAACGCAGGAAAATCATTCCATGCATTTGGTGTTGTTTCAAATCCTGATGACTTTAACAGTGTTATCTTTGATTCTGCAATTGCAGCTGCAACCAACCCTCTAAAACCTGGTGAATCTGGAGACGTAACATTCTTGGCAGGTGCACCTGGCACATACTACTACATCTGTACAGTTCCAGGACATGCATTACAAGGTATGCAGGGTTCATTTATCGTAGAGTAATTTGATTCTAAAATATCTGGCACTAACATCTTTGGTGGTTCTATATTCACTAATGTTTGTAGGTGGATACATCTCGGCAGCTGGATTAGGTCTAACATGTCCTGAATGGCCATTATGTCCTAACGGTGTTATGCCTAATGATGAATATTTTGTTGAATGGATTCATAGAACAGTTGCAGCAACAACCGGTCTCTTAATCTTAGCCACCACAATTGGTGTTTGGATAAATAAGGATGCAGGACGAAAAATCAAGTTTACAAGTGCATTCGCAAGCGCTCTTGTAGTCACTCAAATCACACTCGGCGCTCTTGTAATTGATACTCAATTGCATGCAGTACTAGTTGCTATACATTTGGGTATTGGTATATTGTTATTTGCAATGACTTTACTTACTGTATTATTTGCATTTAAAATTGAAAAACAAATTATTGAATCTAAAGCTTAGATCTCTTTTTTAATAATCTTGGAACAAACACAAGTCCTATGACTGCTGCAAAAATTATACCTCCTGCAGCAATCGAACCTATGAAAATATAGCCAAATGGGGATTGTGTACTAATGTTGAAAGTATATGTCAAAACTCCTCCATCTTTTCCTGCATCATACAAATCTATTCGAAAAATATGATTTCCTGCCTCTTCAAAAATAAAGTTTTTTTGCATATGACCGGCATCATATGACTGTGGTCTCCATGTAATTATTTGCTCATCATTGTAAAATATTCTAGCGCCCATGGTAAACCGATCAATTTCTTCAAGCTGATTATCTGTAACCCTAATCAAAATTTCTGATTGTTCCCCAATTTGTGGAAACTCTGGCAGTGTTGCGATCTGAACTCTATATTCGCCAATTGTTTGTTCTGAAGAATTAAACAGTGAATGTCCATATGCATTTGTTGTTGCTGTGATTGACACAAAAAGTAAAGGCAATATCAAAAACATTCTAAATTTATTTATCAACAAATTTGTTCCTTCTCTGATCAATATATTATAAATTAAAAATAAGATTGAAAATCGTGTAAAGCTTTAAATCATCTCTGGAAAAAGTCACAATCGTTGACTGTAGTTAAGAAATCAATCGACATAAAGGCACCAGTAGACACAGTATTTACTTATTTTGCAAGACCAGAACACGTTTCTGATCAAATGTCTGAAAAAGGAGTAGGAATGACTGTCATTCCTAT
>Ga0310120_10001549_pt1 | contig 17267 bp, 12 predicted proteins | sample CB27_AW_983_MG_FD_203506 | JGI IMG/M metagenome (GOLD analysis project Ga0310120, IMG submission 203506) | Marine microbial communities from Western Arctic Ocean, Canada - CB27_AW_983 | ecosystem: Environmental > Aquatic > Marine > Oceanic | place: Canada: Western Arctic Ocean | collected...
GCTCTTCGTCTTTACCCATGACTCGATCTTCGTTGGCGAAGACGGCCCCACGCATCAACCGGTCGAGCAGGTCGACGGTCTGCGACTCATTCCCGGACTGACCGTCTTCCGGCCGGCCGACGGGGTCGAGACGGCGATGGCGTACGCCTATTCACTGAAGCAGGCGAACGGGCCCGTCCTTCTTTCGCTCACGCGACAGGGTGTTCCCGTTCTCGAGCGCCCCGCCGATTTCGATCCGATGGACGTCTGGAAGGGCGCGCACATCGTTTCGGATGTATCCGAGCCAAACGAGAAGCCGGCGGTCGTACTCGTTGCGACGGGCTCGGAGGTTGGCGTTGCGGTCGAAGCTGCCGGCGAATTGGCGGCAGATGGGATTCGCGCACGCGTCGTTTCAATGCCTTGTGTCGGGCTCTTTCTCGAACAATCAAACGAGGACCAGGACGCGATCATTCCCGACGATGGCACGCCGATCGTGGCGATCGAAGCCGGGCGAGGCGAAACGCTTCGGCGTTTCGTGGGTCGCCGTGGCCTGGTGATCGGGATGGAGAGCTTTGGCGCCTCGGCCCCCTACGCCTCGCTGGCCGAGCATTTCGGTTTCACTGCGAGCCAGATTGCCAAGCGGGTGAAAGCCGGCCTCTGAGCCGCAGCGCTCGCCCTTCGGCGAACGTCCACGACCGCTACTGACTTCCCAGGCCATGCTTCTTGTGCTGGCTATTGCTCGATCGTGATCGACTCCATCGCGTCGCCTTGTTCGATCGAGTTCACGATATCCTGGCCTTCGAGAACCGCGCCGAAGACACCGTGTTTGCCGTCGAGCCAGGGCGTGGCGACATGGGTAATGAAGAATTGCGAGCCATTCGTGTTGGGGCCCGCGTTCGCCATCGACAATCGACCCGGTCCGTCATGGGGCAGCGCGAGGGCACTGGCTTCGTCGTCGAAGGTATAGCCGGGTCCGCCCGTGCCCGTTCCCTGCGGACATCCGGCCTGAACCATGAAGTCGGCGATCACCCGGTGGAAGACAAGATTGTCGTAGAATCCCTCTTTCGCGAGTTTGATGAAGTTTTCAGTCGTCTGCGGGGCTTGTTCGGTGAAAAGCTCGACCTTGATCTTGCCCTTGGTGGTCGAGATAGTGGCGGTAGTCATCTAGTTCTCCGTGGGGCGCGGTCCAGTTCGAATGCCGCGCAGCGATTCGTGGGGCGCGAATAGTAACGCGTCGCTCGGTATCCGACGGCGGAAAATCCGAATTCGATCAGACTGCTGCAGAGGGAAGCATGGATCTCAAAGCTCATTTTGTCCGCGAGTTGAAGAGCGAATATCAACGGCGCATCGCGGCAGCCGGGCGCGCGGAGTCCGAAGCGACGGGCGAGTCGGATCCGGCTCCCGCCGAGGCGCATCGCCGCGAAGATGCCAAGGAGGCGGCGCATTCGGGCCGGCTGGCCAGCGGCCATCGCCGTCGCCGCAAGCAGGCCGTCGCCGAGCTGGAGCGACTGCTCGAGTTCGCGGAGGGCGGGATGCGTGGTTTCCGATCGAGCGACCGAATCGATGTCGGGGCTCTCGTCGATGTACGGGTCGAGGACGAGGAGGGCGAGGACGAGCGCACTGTCTTTTTTCTGCCAGTGGGTGCGGGCACCGAACTGTCTGGGCCAGGCGGGGACGGCTTCGTGACGGTCGTGACGCCCAAGTCCCCTGTCGGAAAGGCCCTCTTTCGTGCGCAAGTCGATGACAGTTTCGAGATCGTTGTCGATGGGCGTGACCGGGAGTGGACTGTGTTGGATTTGACGTAGATCGGGACCAGAACTTCTCTTTACGTGTGAAAAATTCCCACGTATTATTAATGAATGGGAAAACATCCCATTAAATGTGAAAGAGTGAGGTGGCCCCCACCGGGTCAGCCCAAGTGAGGTTTCAACATGACCATTCAATCCCTGCTTCGTTCATCCATCTTTCTATCCGCAGCGCTCCTTCTTTTCGTCGCCGGCCAGAGCCAGGCCCAGGTCGTCGAAGAGGTCGATATCGGGCGTGAAGAGGTCCAGCTTCGCGTCGACATCACCGACGCGATCGAGCGCGATGTCGACGTCGCGAACACGGCGCTGGTCTTCAATAACACCGGACGCATCGCCACGACCGTCGTTTGCGTCGCCTTCGATGGCAACGGTGACATCCTGGGGCGGGGTAGGACGCGAATCCCCTCGCACGGTGTGAAGTACCTGCGCGCTTCGGATCTCGCGGACGGCGTCGACTTCATCGGCAGCGCAGTCTGCAAGGCACGGGGTCGCGTGACGGCGACAGCCATCTTCCTCGCGCCGGGCGCGATCACCGACGTCAACATCAAGCAGCGTCGCCAGAATCGATCGACCCATATGCGATTCCCGCTGATCGCGACGTACTAGGAGCCGTCCCGTTCTGCTACTTCGCGCTCGTGGGTCGATCAAGGGTGGGGCGGTCTCTCAGGCGCTCGATGTGGGGCCGAACGGGAGTCAGCGTCGGGGGCCGATCGGGTTTCAGGTCGATCGGATTGTGATGCGGCGCTTCGAGGCCGCTCGTCGGCGGAGAGGGCGGCCTGGGTGCTGCGCGATCGATCGGGGCGCCGCGCAGGGGTCGTTCGAGAGTTGCGGCGCGGTCGACTCGGAAGACGCCGGCCCTCGGGATTCGACCTTCGACGATGATGTGCAGGCCCGGTCGCAGGTTGGCTCTGTCCATGGCCGGGTGAGTGGGAACGAATTCGAGATCCAGACCAACCAGGCGCGGTCGCCCGGGACTGCCGCGGAGATAACCCTCGATCGAGACGACGCGCAGTCGGCCCGCGTCGGCGATCCAGTCCGCAACGGTCGCGTCGCCGGCCAGTGTCCTCGATTCCTGATCGAGGTCGATCCGCGATGCGACCACGGTATCGGCTTCATCTCGCAAGCCGTGGACGACGACCCACTGGCCGAGTTTCGGGGACTCGTCCAGCAATCCAGGACCGCGCCGGGTCTCTTCCTGGAGCCGGACTCTTTGTCCTGCGACTTCGAGTTCGCGTCCGCTGGAGGAGACGCTTCGCACTTCGCCGGCGAGAGCGGGATGGAGCTCGATCTGATTGGCGACGAGCCCGTCTGCGTCTTGCATCGCATGGATCCATACGACCATTCCGACGCTGAGCAGGTTCCCGCCAGGGCCATCGTAGGACGATTGAGCCAGGACCTGCTCGGGCACCCGGATTTCGAAGCCATTGACGCACAGACGGTCCATGCCGGTGGATTGGTTCGTGCGCTCGTGGTGACCGCGATCGGTGATCGTGCCGAAGATTCCGGTTCCCCCGATCCCGCTTTCCGAGTCGTCGCCCTGTGAGTTCGATCGATCCGGTCGCCGGTCCTGAAAGCCGGTGCCCCCGATGCCGCTCTCGTCTCCGGAATCTGGGCGTTGCTCTGGCGCGCCTCGCGATTCGCAGGCCTCGGCCGAGAAGGCCGGCGTCGCGAGGGACCCGACTGTGATCAGGATCGCGATGCACCCTGCGAGTCGGGCGAGTCGATGGGCGAATTCAAGCGGCATCGGAGCCCCCTTCTTCTTCGTGTCCCCGGCGACCGGCTTCCCCTCTCGAGTCACGCTTCGCGCCGCCCGATTCGTCGACCCGGTCGTCGTCGTGGATCTCGTCATCCTGCGATTCATGGTAGAAGTAGACGCCGAATCGCATGCGCTGAAGGGCATCCGGGCGATTCGCGTCGGCGACCTGCAAGTCGTGGGCGCGCCGATTGATCCGCTGGAGTGCGTCCATTCCGAGTTCCCTCGAAAGGGTCTGCAGCGTCTCGACCGATTCCGATCGAAGCTGGGCGTAGTAGACGCTTCGTTCCAGCATCGGCAACCGTCGTCCGGTCAGATTGTGTGCGGTCGCGGCGATGTGATCTTGAACATTGCGGCCCAGGAAGTAGGCCTTCTCGTCGAATCCGTGTTCGGGCACGAAGGCATTGGCCACGAGATGGACGTGGTCTTCGTCGTCGACGGTCGCGATGCCGAGTCGGCGCCATTCGTCCAGGATTGCGCGGGGTCGAATATCCTTGCTGATCGATTCGACGAGTGATTCGAAACTCGGCTGGCTTCCGTCCCCGATCAACCGTGGAAGTGCGCGGGGCTCCTCGGCGTTCGATTGATACTCGGGATCCGTCGTCCAGCGCAGCACCAGTTGCGCTCCGAGCGACACGCTGGTCGGCGTGACATCGGCCTCGGGGGCCTCGGTCTGCAGTCGCTTCACATCCTTGCGATGGATGCCGGTCAGCAGCGAGAGTCGGCTCACCGTCTGCGGTCGACCGGGAATCGCGAACGCGCGAGTGGCTTGCTCGACGTAGATGGATTTCAGCAGATTCGCGAAGACCGGAAACGTGATCTGATACTCGAGCAGGAGCCGCACGAGGGGACCGAGGAGTCGCCGCAGAGCGCGCAACAGCGCTTGCGGGGGCCCACCCGGAGTGGGGTCTTGGGTTCCAGACATGATTTCTCCGTCGTGTGGGAAAAATTACCACACTTCGTAAGTATTTGAAATATATTCGAAAATTATCCCGAGAGACGAATCCAGGGCTGCCAGGGCTCGCATGCAATCGGGTTCGCGCCGCGTCTCTTGGCGTTCGTGGTCGCCAGCCTCGCGGTGGGTGGTCGCGTGTCCCTGCTCGCCATGAGAACGCGTCAACTCCCGGAGATGTCAGTCTCCTTTCTGATGTTGGACTCGCCGTGGTTCGCATCGATTCCCGATATCGTCTCCGCCCTTCTGGGGTTCGTGGTGGCGGGTTCTCTTTCTCTGGCGTGCTTTCCAAGGAAAGTACGAAATGCTGCCGCTGAGGCTCCGGAGGAAGCTGCTTCGTGAAGAACTCGGCTGTGTTCGAACTTCCTGTCCGACAAACTCGAGGAGTTGACTTCGTTCAATCGACTCGAAGCGCGCGGAACTCTTCGGTTCGCGCTGAAGGAGTCGGGGCTCGAGGTCAAGGCGCTGCGCGCGGATCAGCTGAAAGTCGTTCTCGAGCGTCTGGGTTCGCGTTAGTCGCTGCGTTGTCAGCGGTAATCGTGTGAGGCGGGCATCTTGGCTGCAGAGAGATCGAGGGGAATGATCTCGCGGGCTCGAACATGGATCACGCCATCGACCCTCTGAAGACGCCCTGCGATTTCGAGTAACGATGACTGATTGAGGGGAACCCGAAAGCGCTTCGTGATGTCGGGTGTCAGAATCGCATTGGAGAGCCCGGTCTCATCCTCGAGAGTCACGAAGCAGAAGCCCTTGGCGGAGCCCGGTCGTTGGCGAACGATCGCATGGCCCGCCGTCCGCACATGAGTTCCATCAGGTGTCTCATGAAGCTTGCTCGCGGGCAGCACGCCGCGACGATCGAGGCTTTCGCGCAAATGGGCCATCACATGAACGCCTGTCGTGAGACCCGCAAGTCGATAGTCCGCGAGGGTCTCTTCGATTCCCGTCATGGCAGGCAGTGGAGAATCTTTTGTTGACGTCGAGCCTGACGCCGAGTGTGATGTAGAGGAAGTCGAGCGTGCGATGGCGCGTCCGGCGAAGAGCGAATTCCGGTCGCGCTCGAGGACGGCGACCTGCCAGAGTGCATTGCGCCGCGAATCGGGGGCGTCCCGAAGGCGGGCGAGCGCACCGAGTTCGGCCAGAGCATCGAGTTCGCTGCGATCCGGACCCACTCTTCGTACGAAATCACCGAGGTCTTCGAAGGCCTTTCTCTTTCGTTCCCGAACGATTCGTTCGGAAATGCTTTTGTTGAGCCCTCCGACCGCGTCGAGTCCGATGCGAACGGCGGGCGGGCATCTTCTCTTGCTACCCGGCGATCCCGAACCGATTTCGAGGTCCGCCTGGGCCTGCGAAAAGACCACGTCGATGGGTCGGATCTCGACGCCATGGCGCTGTGCATCCTTGATCAGGGTGGCGGGACTGTAGAAGCCCATGGGTTGTGCGCGAAGCAGTCCGACCAGGAAGGCCGCAGGGTGGTGTTGTTTCAAATAGGCCGAGGCGTAGGCGATCAAGGCGAAGGAAGCGGAATGGGATTCGGGAAATCCGTAGAGCGCGAAGGAGGTGATGTGGAGGACGATCTGGTCTTCGGCCTCTTTCGAAAAACCCTGGGCGCGCATACCAGCACGCAATCGCTCTTCGATTTTCACCATCCGCTCGGTCGAACGCTTGAAGCCCATCGCCCGGCGAAGTTCTTCGGCCTCGCCGCCCGTGAAACCCGCAGCGGTCATGGCGATCCGCAACAACTGTTCCTGGAAGATCGGCACACCGAGTGTCCGCTCGAGGATCGGACGAAGCGATTCATGGGGATAGACGACGGGTTCACGACCGGCGCGACGATTGATATAGGGATGAACCATCTTGCCCACGATCGGGCCGGGACGGATGATCGCGATCTCGACGACGAGGTCGTAGAAGGTTTTGGGTTTCAAGCGGGGAAGCGTCGCCATCTGCGCGCGACTTTCGATCTGGAAGACGCCGATCGTATCGGCGCGACGCATCATGGCGTAGGTCTTGGGATCGTCGACCGGGAGCTTCGCGAGATCGACGACTTCGTCTTCATGGCTTTTAATCAGGGGGATCGTTTCTTCGAGGGCGGAGAGCATGCCGAGGCCCAACAGGTCGATCTTGATGATGCCGAGGTCTGCGCAGTCGTCCTTGTCCCATTGGACGATGCGCCGGTTGACCATCGTCGCGGGTTCGATCGGGACGATCTCGTCGAGGCGGCCCGCCGCGACTACGATTCCGCCACTGTGTTGGCCGAGATGGCGCGGGAGTCCCTGAACGGCCGCGATCAGGTCGACCCAATGTCGTACGTCTGGGGATTCGGGGTCGAGCCGGGCTTCGCGCAGGCGTTCTTCGAGCGCGCGACCGGCTTCGCTCTGCGTATGATCGATCCCGCGTTCCGAAGCCGCCGACCTGCCCTGAACCGGGAAATCGAGTCGTCCCACGAGCTTCGACAGGCGCCCGATCGCTTCGGGGTCCATGCCCAGGACCTTGCCCATTTCTCGTGCAGCCATCTTGATTCGATAGCTGATGACATTCGCCGTCATCGCCGAACCGGATTCGCCGTATTTCGAGAAGACGTATTGGATGACCTTTTCGCGCTGGTCGCCTGAGGGCAGGTCGATGTCGATATCCGGCCATTCGCCCCTTTCTTCGGAGAGAAAGCGTTCGAAGAGAAGTTCCATTCGGATCGGATCGACGGCGGTGATTCCGAGCGCATAACAAACGGCGCTATTGGCAGCGGACCCGCGCCCCTGGCAGAGAATTCTCTGATCGCGCGCATAACGAGCGATGTCTTCGACGATCAGGAAATAACCGGCCAGGTCCAGTTTTTCGATCACGCGGAGTTCATGAGCGAGTTGCTTCTCGACGCGCGGATCGGGACGATCTCCATAGCGTTCTCGGGCGCCGATGCGGACGAATTCACGTAGCCGACTCATCTGGCTTTCCCCCGGACGAAGAGGGAATTCGGGGAATCGATAATCGAGGTCTTCGAGGGTGAATTCACAGCGTTCCGCAATGGCCCGGGTCGCCAGGATCCATTCGGGACGGTCGGCAAAGCGACGAAGAATCTCTTCGCGGCGATGGAGATGGCCCTCGCCGTTGGGCGGCAGATGTCGCCCCGCCGTTTCGAGCGTCTTGCGCTCGCGCAGACAGATGAGGGCATCGAGTAGTCGTCGATCTCGTGGCGTGGCGCAGCGCACATTGCCCGTTGCGACGACGCGTACACCCTGTGCTTCCGCCATGGCGACCGCACGTCGCGCGATGCGTTCGGTCTGGCGATCGAGAAGGCGGGAGACATCGACCGAGAGTCGATCTCCGAAGACCTGTCGGGCGCGATCGAGGAGCGCCGGGTGAAGGTTTTCATCGCCGCGCAAGAGCACGCTCCAATGTCCGGCATGGGATTCGAGTTCGTCCCAATCGACCCGGATGCGATCGCGTGCCCGGGGATCGCGCGCTTCGAGGCTTTTGATTCGACGTGAATGGGCCAGCGAGATCAGTCGACACAAACGTCGCCATCCCTCGGAGGACTCCACCAACAACAAGAACCGATCGGACGAGGCGGGGGAGCTGCCAGGATCCGCCGGGTTCGCGCCGACCGCGATTTCGGCGCCCATCAAGGCGCGAAGGCCTGCCGCCTTCGCCGCGCGGTGGAAACGGGGAGCGCCGCTCACGCCGTCGCGGTCGGCCATCGCGAGGGTGGGGTATCCCAGGATGGCGGCCGCTTCGACCAGATCTTCGGGGTTGCTACAACCTTCGAGGAAGGAAAACGAGCTGCGTGAGCGCAGCTCTACATAGTCTTGGGGGGTGGCCATGCCCTATTTTCGTCTTGTTTTCGCTTTTTTTCAATCCCAACCTAATTTCATTACCCTGCCATCGAGTGCCTCATGAAACCAGCCGACAAAACGCCCACGAGCACAACCAGGACCGCTGCAGTGGCCCCTAGAAGCGTGCTGATCGTCGACGACGAACCCCAGCTGCTTCGGCTCATGGCCCGGCTGCTGGAGCGCGCCGGCTACCAGACCTGGTTGGCCGGCGACGGGGTCGAGGCCGGGGAAATCTTCGATGAGCATGTCGAGGACATCGATCTGGCCTTGATCGACGTCATGCATCCGCCCGGCGCCGGTGCCGCGGATCTGCTGCCCGAACTGCTCGCGAAGAAACCCGACCTGGAAGTGATTCTCACCAGTGGCGACGCGCTTCCCGACGCACTCGCCGAAACGCTGACCGCGATCAGAGGACGCTTCTTGCGAAAGCCCTTCGTGCCGAACGCCCTCATGCGTTTGCTCGAAGAGGACTCGAAGGACGCGGCCGAGAGGATCGATCCCAACGGTGTGCCACCGCGTCCTGGACCCGGAATCGCATAGATGGCATCGATCGTCGTCGTAGGGGGAGGTCTGGCCGGGCTGGTCTGTGGCTCACGCTTGCATAGAGCTGGCCATGAGGTCGAGGTCATCGAGGCTTCGGGAGTGGTTGGAGGTCGACTTCGTCCGATCGAAACCGCGCACGGGCCGATCGCTCGCGCCGTAGGCGAAGTCGGCTGGGGCGACGCCAACCTGCGATCGCTGGTTGCCGGGCTGGGGCTCGAAAGTCCCCCGCCGAACAAGATCAAACGCGCCCACGCGCTCGTGCTCGGCGGTCGACTTCATCGCCCGCCGCCACTGCGTCCTCTGGAGTTTCTGTTTCCACGGCTCTCGCCGCGCATGGATCGCCCGATCGACGCTGTCTTTCGCAGGCCGCCTCGCTGGCGAGATCGCCGCGTCGTCGCTCGTGCGCTCTGGGATTCGCTTCGTCGCTCGAGTCCTAGGACGCCCGACTCGGTTCGCGCGCTCGACGATGTTTCCTGGTCGCGGGCCTCCGTTCGCGCATTCGGGACACGGTGGTGCACGACCCGGCTCGCGCCTGCGCTGCTGGCGAGAACGGGCGTGGATTTGTCCGCGGAGTCTGCATCGATCGTGGTGCCGGTGTTATGTCGGCTGCTGGCGGGCGCCGGCCGTTCCGTTCCCCTGGTCGGGGGGCTGGCCGCGCTCGTCGATGCGCTGGCCGAGCCGCTGCGCTTGCGGCTCGGATGCCGAGCCTTGGATCTAGAAGCCACGAGCGAGGGCGTTCGAATCCGCTATGAGAGCGGCGGGCGAGAGGGCATCGTGCTGGCGGATGTCGTAGTGATGGCGTTGCCGCCGGGAGAGATTCTCAGCGTCTGCCCGAAGCTCACCCCGATCGAGCGGGGACATTTCGAGTCGATGAGCGCGCGTCGATCGATCGTGATGCACCGCCAGATCAGCGACGCCGCCTGGCTTTTGCGCGGTCTGTCCGGCGTCACCTTCGTTCCTGGCGAACTCCCCGACATGCGCGACCTGCGCATTCTCGGCGCACGCTTCGAGCCCTATACGTCGGACCCGTTCTGGATTCGGATCACACTCGAACACGAGTCGGTGGATCATCACTGGGATGATTCGGACCGGGCATTGATCCACAAATTCGATTCGACCTTCCGAGGCTCCCCGCTCGGAACCTTGCCGGACGGACCCTCCTCGATCGAACGTCTCGAGGAGATCATTTCGGTGCAGGGTCGGGGCGCGCTGGCGCGCCGAGAGCGTTTCGAGGGCCGTTCGGAGCGAACACCGCGAATCAGTTTTGCGACCGAAGCGCTGACCACGCCGGATCTCGAAGGTCGCGTGACAGCGGGGATGCGTGCCGCCTCGGACGTGAAGGCGATGTTGGATAGTCTTCCGGTCGCCTCTCAAGCCCGGGCCTGACGCCATGCAATCATCCCGTTCCCACTTGCGCTGTGTCCTACATGCGGACATGGACGCCTTTTATGCGTCGGTCGAACAGAGAGACCGTCCGGAGCTCCGAGGCCGCCCGATCGTAGTCGGCGGATCGGGAACTCGGGGCGTGGTTGCCGCGGCGAGCTACGAAGCGAGGACGTTCGGAGTCCGCTCGGCCATGTCGAGCGTCGAGGCCAGGCGTCGCTGTCCCGAACTCATCTTCATTCCTGGCGACATGAAGCGTTATGCGAAGGAGTCGCGTCGTATCTTCGAGGTCTTTCGAAGCTTCTCGCCGCTGGTCGAGGGACTCTCACTCGACGAAGCCTTTCTCGACTTGACCGGCAGCGAAAGGCTGCTCGGACCGCCTCGTGAGGTCGGCGAGCGATTGCGCCAGCGTGTTCGCGAAGAGACGTCGCTACCGATCTCCGTCGGGATCGGGCCGATCAAGATGGTTGCCAAGATCGCCAGCGGCGCCGCCAAACCCGACGGTCTGGTTGAGGTCTTGCCCAAGGCGGTGCGCACGTTTCTCGATCCGCTGCCGATTCGAAAGATCTGGGGAGTCGGTCCCGTCGCAGGAGAAAGGCTCGAAGCGCTGGGCTTTCACACGGTCGGCGATCTGGCGCGGGCAGACCCGAGTGACTTGCGCATGCAGCTCGGCGATTGGGGGGAGGACATCGGCCGATTGGCGCGCGGCGTCGATCTTCGCGAGGTCGAACCCCATCGCGAAGCGATCTCCATCTCCGAGGAAAATACCTTCGAGCACGACGTCGCGGACCGCGCCGTTCTCGAAGCCACGATTCTCACCCATGCGGAAGCCGTCGCCCGCCGACTGCGGCGGCAGGGACTGTGTGCGCGAACCGTCGTCTTGAAGTGGCGCTTCGGTCGCCGGTTGGCCCAAGGCCCGCGCGGCTATCCCGCGCGAACTCGACAGATCACGCTGGCCGAGCCGACCGATGACGGCGAGGTCGTGGCGCGTTCTGCCCGCGCGCTGCTCACGGACGCATTGATCGAACCCCTTCGCTTGTTGGGCGTCGGTGTCAGCGGTCTCGTCGATGAGGCCGGCCATTCTGCCCAGCTATCGCTCTTTGATCAAGACGCGGAGGGACGTGGTGCCGTTGCCAAGCCGCGCCGCCGTCGCTTGAACCGCGCGCTCGATCAGCTGGCCGATCGCTTCGGCGACGATGTCGTGAAGCGTGCGAGTCAGGCCGAAGCCCGCCATGCGACGCTCTCGGGACAGTGGAAGAAGGGGACCCGCGACACTCATGGGCCGGACACTGAACCCGATTGATTTTGTGGTGTGAGCCATTTCTAATCGTAGAGGCCATCGATCAGCCACTTCTTCGTTCGCCAATCGAAACAGAGTCGCAAAACATTTCCGTCGCTCATCTGCACGTCGTAATGGTCCATCGCGAAATGCGAAGACCGGGACCACCAATGGCCCGTCGTTCGCCAGGGTCCGGCCGAGTCGAGAATTCTTCCCTGGCTGACCGCGCTTCGTGCGAAGACCGGGCGCCCACGCTCGATTCGGACTTCTGCTCGCAGGGGAGGTCTGAGCGCACGGAGTGTTAGTTTTGGGCTGCGCCGATTCCGTCCCTCGCGCCCATCACGCTGAGTAGGCCGATTCGCCTCAGCCCGATTTGCAGGACGAGAGCTTTTCCTGGGAAAGGGTTTTAGCGAAAAGGCGTCGGGCCTGTGATCGTCGACCACCTCGGGACAGCCGACCCGCTCGGCTCCGCAGATCGCACTGAGTTCCGCCAGGGTCTGATCGAGTTCGTTTGCGCTCGGTCCCCGCGGCAAGAAGAGATCGAGTTGTTCGCGGCGAAGGGGCACCCCCTCGCAGACGAGAGTGACCCGGTCGATCGCAGCGGTGGGCGGTTTGGACTCGAAGGCCAGACGCAGGAGCCGAAGCAGCACGCGTTCGTCCTGACAGGGGCTGGCCACGCCGATCCGCCGACTCTCCTGGCCACCATTTTCGAGTTGCAGGGTTGGACGCAATTCGACACAGCCGAGAGAGCGAAGTGTCAGGCGTTCGGTGAGTCGCGAAATGAGTCCGCGTAAAACGAAGGACAAGGGTTCGAGGCTTTCGATCGCTGCTTCGAGATCGATGGCTTCTTTGAGTGATGTGATTCGCGGTTCGGCCAGGGGGGCTTCGTTTTCTTCGCCACACGCCCGGGCGACGAGTTGGAACAATGCAGGGCCCAATCGAGCGGCGAGATCGCGGCGTGGTAGGCGGAGCAGATCTCGGATGCAGTGGATCCCGAAGCGGGTCAGGGCCTGTGCCGTTCGATCGTCGGGATCGAGCAGGTCGACGGGCAAGGGTGCCAGGAAAGCGAGTTCAGCTTCGGGCGAGAGGATCCGGGTCGGTGCGATCTCCTCGACGGAATGGGGAGGTGAAGAAGCGTGAAGAGAGGAATGAGCCAGATGGCGAGCGACGAGTCTTGCGATGCTTCGAGAGGAGGCGAGGGCGACGACGCCGCGAATTCCGGTGCGTTCGGCGCGGGCATGGAGCACGGAAGCGAAGGTGCTTTCGTTGTCATGAAGGGCCTGGGTTCCACTGGCGTCGATGTAGACGGCGCCTTCGGAAAGGAAGAGGCCCGAACTCCGCTCCGCCAATTCCGCGCGTGGGGCCAGGGAAAGGGCCACGTCGAGCATCGCTTCGCGTGCCGCTTTTTCGAGAACCGGAGAGGCGACGCGAACCTCGATCCTCGGGCAGACTGCGCGGGCCTGAGGCAGGGTCTGGCCGGTCCGAACCCCTTGGCAGGAGGCTTCGCGGGAAAGGGCGAGGATTTCGGCACGCGAGCCAGGTCCACTGGTGATGACCAGGGGCAGGCCCTGTAATTCGGGGTTCGCTCGAAGTTCTGCATGAAGGGGCAGGTCGGGGACGAGGAGGCACGCGACCCGCACGACTAACGCGCTTCGCGGCGAACGGGGTCGGGCCGAATCTCTTCGACCTCGACTCGCAGTGGAATTTCTTGCCCGATCGGCCGGCTTCGATGGCGCTTCAGGACAGCGGTCGTTTCGAGAGCCTCGAGCAGCTTTGGAGGCCCGACGAAACGGGCTCTCCGAGGCTTCATCTCGAGAATCAATTCGCCTCGCGAACCCGTGACCGAATCATTCGAGATCGTGACGAGAGCCGTGCGGGTGCTCGCAGCCAGCCGCGCCAGCCGCAGCCAACTCGTATCACGAATCGTCCGCTCGCTTCTTCGAGGCTGGGCTCGTGTTCGCAAGCGAGGATGCGGTCGCTTCTCCGGTTGATGTGTCGGGAGGGTGGCTAGATCGAGGATGATCAACTCGAATCCCTCGGTTTGCAGGATCCGCTCACAACTGCGCAGGACTTCGTCCTCGGAGCGGGCTCGAACCCAGAGCAGGCGTTCGAGATCGCGGTCTGCCAGATCGGCCGAGATCGGATCGAAGGCATCGGCCAGGTCGATCCATGCGCTCCACACCCCCCGATCCAGGGTTTCGGCCAGCAGGGCGATTGCGAGGGAAGTCCGACCCGAGGAGGGGGCGCCGCAGATTTCGCTCAGACGGCCGATGGGAAAGCCGCCGCCTAGACGCTGGTCGAGCGTTTCGAGGCCGGTTGGGCAGAAGCGAAGGGGCTCCGCGGCTTCTTGCGAAACACCACGATGGACCTGGGAGCCGAGGTCGACGAGCAGGGCCTCGAGAGCGCTGCTCGTTTCCGTTTCCGAGATCCTCCTCGGAGCCTTCTCCGAAACCTCCAAGGCCTCCGAGGAAGAAACGCCGAGTCGCCCAGGGCGGCGAGGCGTTCGAATTCGACGAGCAACGCCCACGGGACCGCTTGCCCGTCCGACCGAGGAGTCGGGGGGCGCGGGGGGCATCGCTCTACTTTCGCTTTTTATTCGCTCCTGTCAAGAGCGATCATCGGGTGGCGGACAGCCCTCTAACCCGCGTTTTTCGAGAATCCGTAGCGGATGAGTTGGTGGGCTTCGGCCAATCCCGCTTCGCAGGCGCCCTCTTGACCGGCCGGTTCCTGACAGCGTTGCCAGAGTTCGATCAGGGCTCGGGGAGAGAAGGGCACGGCGTGCGAGTAGAAGCGCGCATAATAGTGGGTGGCACGCTGTGCATCCGCGAGAGGAACGGCCTTCGTTTCGGAAGACGGGTTGTCTGGATAGTGAAATAGTCTCGATACCGACCGCGCGAGCCCCATCGTCACTCCGCCCCCATAGGCACGCAATTGTTGATTGGCCCGACGAACGAATCGCTTGTTGGCCGGCGCGTCCGGTTGCGCGCCCACCCATCGACCCAGCAACGCCACGCAACTCGCGCGGCGTTGGTCGCATAACCCCCTGAAGAGTTCTTCGGCCGGAGCATCCTTTGCGTGTCGAAGCATGAGCGAGTTGCTTCTTCCCAGCCGTGCAGCTTTTCCGAAGCCGGTAAACGGCAGAGAGGCCTGTTCGCCACGGAAGAAAGCACGAGCCGCCTGATAACCGAGAATGGGGTGGTAGAGGGAGTGAATCGGTCCGGTCAAATCTGCGGCGTGGATCACGCCCAGCGGAACGAGTTCGTGGGCGAGCATTTCCGTGAAGCTGCCGACGCCGGATCTCTCCAGGCCGGATCGAAATGCCGGGTTGTTCGCGCGACGCTTGAGACGTTCGAAGTCGAGGGGATGTGCGCTCTCTTGGAAGCCCAAGATGATCAAGTCGGGGCCGAGGCCGTACCAGACCGACACGCGCTCGAAGACCGTCGCATAGGTTCTCAGCACGAGTTCGACCGATTCCGAGTCGGTCTCGTACTGGTGGTACCACTGCGCGTAGACGCCGCCTGGGCTCAAGCGATCGCGCGCAGCGGTCAAGAACTCCTTCGAGAAGAGCATTTCGACACCCTGAACCCAGGGGTTGCTCGGTTCGGATACGATGACATCGAATTGATCGTCCCTGCCGAGCAGCGCACGGTAGGCGTCGGTTCGGAGCATCTCGACCTTGGGACTGGTCGTCACGTTCTGGTTGGCGAAGTCGAATAGCGGCGCCGCCTCGATGACGGCTGGAGAGATCTCGCTCACGACGACTCGTTCGATCGTTGGCATGGCGATCAATTCGCCGACGGTCACACCCGTGCCGAAGCCGATCACGAAGGCGCTTTGTGCCTGATCGGCCAGGATCGCTGGAAAGATGGCCGCGAGTCCCATCGTTGCATAGTCGGTACTCGTGTTTCCATCGGATTTGCCGTTGTTGACGATGCTGCGCGAGATCGATCCGGGCGTGAATTCCTGCTGCATCACCGCGACCGAGGAAATCGGATCGTCGTCGTAGAACACGATCTCGGCACCCTCGCGTTTCGGCTCGAGAAATGCCGCGCGACCGGAATAACTGAGAGGGGTCGGAGCGCGAGATCGAAAGTGTCCGTGCACGAAGGATCGCGGATCCCAATCGGAGAGAGAAACGATTCCGACCGCCCCGATCGCGACCAGAACCATTGAAATGTTGCGCGGGCGAATCCCGAGTCGGGAACTCAGGATGAATGCGGCGGCGATCTGCGCGACCAGAGCGACACGGAAGACTTGATGGAGATCGAGCCAGAAGAGCAGCGCATAGCCGCTCAGCAAGGCGCCAAGAAGCGACCCCACCGTGTTCCAGCTGTAGAGGCGACCGGCGGTCGCTCCCAGATCGCTGACCCGTCGCCTCAGATGATCGAAGAGCAGGGGTAGTGTGGCTCCGGACAAAATGACGGCGGGCCCGATCAGGACCAGCAGCGACAGGAAGACGGCAAAGTAATAGGCGTAGAACGCCTGGTCGATGTCCCGAAACAGGGTTCGCAAGACATGGGAGGTATAAGGCGCGTAGGGGGTCAGGAAATAGAGAACGAAGAGGACGGCCACGAGTAGCCACTGATTGAACGCCAACGCCGTCTTGGGAATTCGCGAGAGAGCAGAGACGGCGAAGCTGCCGAGCGCGATGCAGAGCACGAAAACGGCGACGACCATCGAGAACGAAAATTGCGAGGCACCGAGCGAGAGCCCGCCGATTCGGATCAAGATGGTTTGCAGGCTCATCATCGAGAACCCGAGCAGGAGCGCTCCGGCGGCATAGCTCGCGAAGCCTTCGACTTCTCCAGTCGCACCCACACTGTCGACGGAGGGATCCGCGTCTCGGACCAGACCCAGCAGTCCAAAGCTCACGCCCGCCGTCAGGTTGATGATTCCCATCATCGTCATGACGCGGACCAGCCCATATTGCGGAATCAAGAAGAAGCCGGCCGCCAGCGCACCGGCGAATGCGCCGCCTGTGTTGAGCGCGTAGATCAACGCATGAAAGCGCGTTGCGTCTTCGGCACTTCGCGAGAGCGCCTGAGTGAGGATCGGGATGGTTCCGCCCATGAGCACAGCGGGCGGTCCGATCAAGATCGCGGAGAGAACGACGTCGAGAACGAAGCTGGCACCCCCCGCGCCACTGGATAGAGCCGCGGAAATTTCGAGAATCTGCGCGAAGAGCGTGGGAAAGAGCAGTACGTAGACGCCGATACTGCCTTCTACGAGCCCGTATAGAACGAGTAGTCGCGGCCCCCGACCCGAATCAACCCAGGCGCGCGTAACCCGACCGAACACGGAGTAGCCCAGAGATAGGCCGCCGAGAAAAATCCCGAGGACTGCGGCCGTGGCCTCACTATGGCTGCCCAGTAGAGTGCCGAGGTACTTCTCCCAGGTCACTTCGTACACGAGTCCACTGAAGCCGGTCAGCAGGGTCAGAGCGAGTGCTACTCCGCGAGTCATCAACCGTCCTTGATCTTTAGTGGGGCCCGGGAGCGGCTCAACTCGTCGGGGGATCGCAGGCGAGAGTAGCAGCAGTCCGCTTCGGAACGGCTTGATTCAGGCAAAGAAACCTCGACGACGGGGTCATGAAACCGATCGCCGCGAGCAAAATTCAAACCGGTTGCCTAGGGGATGCATGTCGCGCCCGCGCTGTGTCGCGGTGTGGCGGCGTCGCTTCGTCGCTTCGTCGCGTTGTCGCGTTGTCGCCGCGTTGTCGCCGCGTTGTCGCGTTGTTAGGACAAAC
>Ga0310120_10001550_pt1 | contig 17263 bp, 22 predicted proteins | sample CB27_AW_983_MG_FD_203506 | JGI IMG/M metagenome (GOLD analysis project Ga0310120, IMG submission 203506) | Marine microbial communities from Western Arctic Ocean, Canada - CB27_AW_983 | ecosystem: Environmental > Aquatic > Marine > Oceanic | place: Canada: Western Arctic Ocean | collected...
CCAAGGGTCATGTCCAACTTGAGAGGTGAGTTGTTCTGCTTCAGAATCCACACCTTGTTTATGTAGTGTTGGCTACCCGAAGCATACGATACCCCAGGAGGGTTGCCGTTTGTTGGCTTCCCTACCTCGGTATCAAAGGTAAGCGACCTGTATGCCATCGGGCCTCCCTAAATGTGGGGTGGACGGTAGCCCGCACTAAACCGCCCACCCCCAGAAAGGCCGGGATTAGGTAGTCGAGGCAGCGACAGATATACTGTAAGTAATGGACAGTGTATCCGAAACATTCATTTGAATTAGATCCATACTCGATGCTGTATCGCTACTACCATTAGAAGATCTCTGAGCCAAAACGAGTGAACTTGCTGGAGTGCCAGCCCTATCTACCAACTGGATTGTACCAATATCAGTTGATGCGGTATCACAGGTAAGAATAATATTGTCACCAGCAAGGGTTCTTGTAGTTGTACCGGCGGGTGATTGACCAGCGAATAGCGAATCAGTACCAGATCCAGTCCACATTTCTGTGGCACCAGTACCAATCACAGCACCCGGACTAGCACCACTAAAACCTTCATTGGCAGTCTGTAGAGTACCCACAATTCCCGCAGTCACTACAGTCGTTGCTGCACTTAGCAGGATGTATGGGCCAGCAGTTACAGCAGTACCCACAGCAGAAAAACCTTCTAGCATTCGATCTAAACCATGTTGCCCAATGCTATTGGGGCCACTGTGATCTGTGGTTACACCAGTTTCAGCACACCAGTGCTTGATCTCGAACCAACCCCAGACTTTCACTGACGATCCCATTGTTGGATTCCGTCCAACCGAAATGCCAAGGTTATCCCCGGCAGAAGAACTGTTACTCATTTTATTGCTCCGTAACTTTGAATTTGGTTGCTAAAAACACCAAGGTCTCGCCGTCATTCACGGAGATATTTGGCACGACAGGTTCCCAGTAAAGCAAATCTGGAAGATCCGATGCGGCCACTTCCGCCTTGCTAGTTCCAGCGTTGTACTCGTAGGTAGAAGTAGCCGAACTAAAAACTCCCATAGCGACAATGGTAGTTGCGGCTGGAAGGCTAACCGATCCAAACCTGATACCATTGTTGTTGTAGATTTCACGCTTACTGGGATATGTAGCACTCTGTTGCGGAGCAGACCAGTATGGAGTTCCGTCCCCCTGATCTGATTCAAACACCTGTATCCGGCTAACGGCGGTTCCTAGCCCAACCGTATCTTCAACACCCCACTCCACCCATTGATCGGGCGAGTTCAGGGTTGGTGCCACACGCAAGCAGTTCACATAGGTAGTAGCAACTCCGGGGGCAGCGATATTCCGCAATCTATTCAATGCGTAATCAGACACAGTGAATGTTTTGCCTGACATACTGCTGCCCCCGGATTCTACAATTCCTTAGTTCTAGTCAATGCAACGCTTGATGAGGATCTTATCCCCGTCAAGACGAAGCCCGCCAAGTCCCAGCGAGTGGTAAAGTTGAAGTGCGTAACCACGCTCAGGAATCTCGTCCATTCGCACAGTCACTTCTTCGGCCTGACCGTAAACAAGTGCCGAGTCGGTGTAGAAGTAAACTTCGTGGCCGGTGATATCTGCTCCACCAGTAGTAAAGGTAGCAACAAGGTCGTCTGCGATGTCAAGACCACCAGCAACACCACCAGCGGCAGTATCACCAATTCCTTTAGGAATCACAGGAACCTGAGTCGTAACCCTGAAGTCGAATCCCATGTAGTTCATGGGGGCACCGTTCACCAGCGGCTTACCGTCATTGAAGTCGATGCTGGTCAAACGATTGTCGTCTGCATCTTCCATCATTTGGTAGAACTGGTTTGGGTGGAGAACGCAGAACACACGATCTCCGGGCTGGATGGCGTTCTTCGCATGAAGAGTCTTCCTAGCCTGGATCAAGGTGTTCACGCCCAGTTTCGTCAAAGTGATATTGAATGTTGAAGTGGGATCTTCACCAGTCCAAGGAGTGGTTTCAGCAGTTGCAGAAACAAAAGTGCTTCCTAAAAGACTAGAAGAATAACCCGAGGCTTCAGTAGAAGCCCCACCAAGGAGCAATTTGCTTGGAGGTAGATTATCGTAAAGGTACTCACCTTCTGGATTCACCCCGAGAGTTCCAGCGGCAGTTCCGGCTTGCCCGGTAGTCGCTGGAAGAAAATCTCCGGTTGCGTCAGTGCAAGCAAAGTTTTTAGTGGTGGTGGCTGCGTCAGAGAATTTTGATCTGTCAACCGTGATGGCTGCTTTGATCGCATTGAGGATTACTGTGTCCTTTTTGCGATTGAACATCGCAGACACATTTTTGAGAAACTGACCGTCAGGACGAACAGCCCGCATTAGAGCGTACTGATCTCTCGGGTCGAACAGTTCTGCGTAATCAACGAATGTCGGATTGACAAGTCTGCGTTCGGTATCCGTTACTTTGTACTGGATCGCATCGGCATTATCGTTATCTCCGTATGTCTGACCACGCTTCCTTGTCGCAAGATCAGTATCGGCGTGTTTCATGTATCGGTCAAAGGAAAGCACTTCGCCACGCATGGCTTCGTTGATGCAGGTGTCCTGCAAGATGCTTTCGGATTGCTGAAGTTCAAGCCTGATGAGGTCTGTATAGGCCCGCTTGAATAGTTTTATGTAGGAATTGTCCGGGTCGGTATGATACGGACCATTATCAACCGGAAAGTTAGGCGGCTGTGGAACGGTAATCGCCATTGGATTAGCCCTCTCGGTAAGTTTTAGTTCTTATCGAGAGGTTGTCCGGCTCCGGGCCTCTCTTGGTGCTTACGGCACCCATTAGTCGCTAGTCTTTCCTAGCGTCAGTCCGGCCCGGAGCGTTCTGGGTTGTCGAACAAGAGTAAATAAGGCCTACTAGCAGTTCTGTGTCAAGACTTTTTTCTTCTAGCATAGTTAGTAGCCTTGCGTCTATTAGTTGCTTTGGAAACTATGCGTAGGTTTGCTTTGGCGTTCGTACCGCCCTTGCCTTGTGGCTTTTTGTGGTCTACCTCACGGGGATCACCCGGACGGAGTTTCTTCTTCCTTCGAGCCTTGTTTGCGTTATTCCTAGCATTCTTGGCTTTCCTAGTCGAATGAAACTCTGCGTACTCTTTTTTGTAGTTCCGCTTTGTAGCCATATCAGACGATCCACTGGCTCTGAAGCCTTGGGTCTGTAACCCCATCATATCCAGCCTCGTCAAGTTTACGCTGGATCTCCATAAACTCTTTCAGGACTTCCTCATGCTCGGGATCTCTTGAATCCCTGAGAGACCTCATTAGAGCCAACTTGCGTCCACGCTCTGCAAGTTTCGCCGCACTGTCGCCCATTGAGGCCATGCCCGTTTCGGAATCTGGTGTTGTGTCGTCTGCCATTTGTTCTCCTAACTGAACCATGAAGTCCATAACTGCGGGATGGTGGCCCATTCCGGTTTCTTCCATTACCGCCTTCAAATCTTCATTTTGATTTACAAAGTGATTCAAAGCCCTTTCTGCCAATGCACTCTTCTTATCTAGGTCTTCACCGTAGATACGGGCAGCGGTCCTCTTCCATCCCTCGATGGCTTCGGACTTCTGAGTCGCTCTAGCCATAGCCCCGTTTTCTCTGTTTTCAACGAGTGCTTGTGCTAGGACTTCCCACTGCTTCAGAGTCACCTTGTTCTTATGGGCAACATCCCTGATCTCGCCCAACAATTGATCTTCGTCATGCCCCTCTGGTTGGGCATATCCGTCCAGTTCGCTAGGTACCCCCATCTTGGAATGAAACTCATCCCAATCTTCTTTCGGAGAGTTCTCCGTTGGGACTCTAGCCCCGGAACCTAGTTTCTGGCTAAGTTCCTGGTAGGACTTCGCTAGATCCTCTACCGACTCGAACTTTTCTAGCAGGGTGTCCCTGTTGTCCAAGCCGATTGGTAAATGCTCATTGAGTTCGCTCATTTTGCCTCCTGTTCCCTTTCCCCTTGCTTCAGCAACGCCACAATCTTGTAGTACGCCGCTTTCATCCCTTGTCTCTTAGCAAACGCTAGCGGGTCTATCTGGGTTCTATGAGGAAGCCCAGATGCTTCCATCTCTCTGTTATAGACCTCTTCTGGCTCTAGAGTGTCTTCAATATGACAAACTTTTCTAAGGTACTTTAGAAACTGCTCTCCCGATTCGGTCTTCAGGAAGTTTGAGACATGGGTAATGAAGATTACCTGCTCCTTCGGAATCACTGAATGCCTACCTGTCCTTGTTGCGGTTGAGCGGAAGGTTGCTGCTGCTGTTGCTGCTGTTGCTGCTGCATCATGGCCTGCTGCTGCAACTCCCTCTCAGCCCTAGCCATTCTCATCGCCTCTATCTCTTCTTGCGTTCTAAGAATCACAGCAGGAATGTCGCTGACCATAGCGTCATATTTGGCTAACTGGTCTGGCGAGATATCGTCAAGGTAGACAGGGTTCTGCGTTGCTTGATACAGAGCAAGTCTACGCTCAAGAAACGCCTGGATACGCATACTGCCGCTAGCCTTCTGAGCAGTGAAGAAAGGCGACTGATATGAAATCTCTACTTCGGCGTTAGGCATTTTCTCTGCCAGCATATCCAGTTCTGGCAAGTGTCCCGACCTCTGCATGACATCGATAATGCTAGTAATCATTGGGTCAAGAAACTCGTAGTTTACGATATCCGCACTGGCACTAAGCCTCTGCAACGCTCTTGACTGCCGCTGTCGGCTCTCTTCTGCGCTTCTAGGTTGAGTTTCTGGTTCGTCAAGCAAGTCGCCAAGGAATGCCTTTTGTATCTGCTCTCTGTCAAGTCTGGCAATTGCATCAGCAACATCGTATCTGGTTTCAGACTTCAAGTATTGCGGCCCCATCTTGATTGGTGGCCTTGTTACCATTAGCCCGTTAGGCGTAATGTCCAGTTCTACCATAGTGTCGTGTTCAACCATGAGTGGCGGATTTAGATCCTTGCCTGCGGCAATTAGGATCTGCCTACGCAGTTCGTTGATCCCTAGTGCGTCTGCCCTAGCAAGGTGCCCCCTGCCTCTCCCGTAGTCTTCTCCGTCAACGACCATCCATCGTGCAACTATGTATGGGCACGACTCGAATCCTCCGTCTTTCAGGACTCTAGGGTTAGTGTCAATGTCAGCGATGTATGTGGAGATCCACGGTTTATCCTCTGCTGTTCTAACCTTAGTCTTCGGAACCTTGTTTTCGTTCTCGTACACGAAATGCAGAAAACTAACAGGCTCCATCGGATTATCTATACTCAAGGATTGATCTACTTCTTCGCCTGCGTATCCGCCAAAGAACCTGAACGCATCGATGGCAGGCATCTCTATTTCTCTAGCCATAAAGAAGGGCTTGCCCTTGTGCCCAATGCTCCACCACATACGCCCAACCGGAATAGCCTGGAACACCAGTCCTCCAAATGTGGACCCCTCGCTGTTCAGCAGCGGCTCGTCCTCTTTGACATGGAGAGTTCCATTTCCAAGAACAGCGAAGTCTCTAATGAATGTGGCTGCTTCCGTGTAGAAGTTGGAATCCGCTAGCGCAGATAGAATCTTTTGCGCTACACGGTCCAAGATCATTCTGATCTCTACTTGACCGTCGAACGGTGGCTTGGCCCTTAGCCTCACCCAATCAGTCCCGCTAGGAATGATTGCACCTTTTAGAAAGTTCACGAAGGTATCTGCCGCCTGCATGGCTGTTGTGTCAAAGACCCCGTTGATCCTGCGGCTTCCTTGCGACCTGAGAGTCGTTATGTCTCCCCTATATGGCATCATCAGATCGCTAATGTCCTGCCACGATGACTCGAAGTTGTTACGCTTTCTCTTCAGGGACTCAAACCTGCTTATGAGTTCCTGTACTTTTTTATTCATTATTCTTATCCCGCCTAATACCCAGCAAAGAAGTCGTACTCAGGCAACTTGAAGTTGGACAGTCCTGTCTTGTTCTCTGACTCTGCATATCGAAGCATCATTATTCCCTTATGCAAAGCGTCGATCAGGTGATCTTCTTGCCGCTTGGCTACCTTACCATGATCGTGCTTGTACCGTCTCTTCTCGGCCATGAACTTCTGGCAAGTCACAAAGACCTTGAACCTGTCTGTAGCCATTCTCTCGCAAATCTCTTCAACCACGGTCATTATCGCAAAGGACTTCTTCCCGTCCGGGCTAACCATGTGGGAGAACTCTCTTAGCATATTTACGCCATAGTCCTTGTACTTGCCAGCGATGGTAGACCCATCAGTGAATCCTCGGCCACCGTCATGGGGCCAAGCGCAAGGAATGGTAGATCCGCCCATATTGAGCAGCCTGTGGCAGTACATGGGGAATTCCTGTTCGGAATCCTTGTATTCACCTGTCAGGTACACAATGTCCGAATCCGAGTCGTATGCTAGCCTAACAGCAGCAAAGGTGCCTACCCCGTGGGGGAAGTCCAGCCCGATAATCTTCTCCCAGTGGCGAGGGATCTCAAAATCATTCACATACAGGAACTCGTCAGGAACGGTGTAGATCAGCCCCGCACCCCTGACCGGGCGACCGTGCAGCCTAGCGTCTGCTAGCGGGTGATTCTCGTACTTGGTCTTCAGACGGTTGCGGTCGTCGTCAGACATATGATCCGCATCCTCGATATCGTAATTCAGAAGGAAGCGAACTTCATCATTGTCTGAGTTGTCAAACAGCAAGTAGAGTTCCGTCTCGCCACGAAGAGGGGTCATGGCTATATCCATATACCCGTTAGTAGAGTTCAGTCGGGCAGAGAACTCGTCATACACCTCAAATGGCGGCTCCTCGTCACAGCCAATCCAGTGCAAGGTATAGCCCTGTAGGCGTTGCCACCCACTCGAATAGGAGAACACATAGCACTTTGAGTAGCCGTCAAACTCACCGAACTCGTCATGGTGGCGTACTTCAAAGTAGTCGATCTGATTTGCCACCCCTCCAGAGATCCGCACAATACGGTCTTGCTCCACTGCATGGAGCGGAATGTACCCAGTGCCACGATCCGATACCGGACCCAGTAGACGCTCGCACAGGAGGTCTCGGGTGGATTGGGCAGTCTCGCCACCAATCGCAGCGTTGATCGGCTCGTCAAAGCGTGGACCTTCGTATCCGTCCGGGTATAGCCCGGTAAGGTGGTATGCGGCCTTCATGCACAGAGCAGTGGACTTACCAGCCTGATTTAGCCCTGAAAACAAGGTCTCGTGGGATTCAGCACAGATATAGTCCCACTGGCGAGCGTTGGGCGTGAGGCGAGAAAGGATGTCAGAGGAGAGCCGCTTGTTCAGTTCCTCTTCAAGTTTCAGTTGTTCTATGAGGGCAGTACGCTCCTCTTCGCTAAGTTCACTCATTTAGCAACGCCTTCCAGGCTAAAGATACCTGGTGTGGGACTTGCCCGTTACCAAGTGCCTTCAATCTGCTCGCTCTGTGCCTTCTGGTCAAGGTCAGCCTGGGGATCTGCCCTGGTTCCTTATCCCATGACATAATGCTGCTAGCAGGCAACGGATCTAGCGAAGTCCAGCCTATGGGCATTCCCATGAGCCACTCGACCCAATCCGGGTTCAGCCTGCCTCTATTCTCTGGACCCTCCCATACTGCCCTGCCAAGAAGTTTATTTACTAGCACATTGGGACAGTACAGCCCGTCCTTCCAGTCTCTCGCCGTTGGCGTGGGCCACAAGCCACCAACGCTTGCGGAGGTGCGGGGCACCTGCGTCTCTCGCTGATATAACTCCCCATTCAGCATTATAGCCGAGTTCGGCCAAGTCTCGGGACAATACTCCTCCCAAGTGTTGAACAACGGAAGGTACATTCTCCAAGAGGATGTATCGGGGTCGTATCTCGCTAATGATTCGGGCAACCTCCGGCCAGAGATTCCGCTCGTCCTCAACTCCCTTTTGGAGTCCACACTGGGCGTAGGGCTGACAGGGGAACCCAGCAGAGACAACATCGATGATGCCATTCCAAGGTTTTCCGTCAAATGATCGTACTTCGTCCCAGATTGGGAATGGAGTGAGGTGGCCTTCTTCCTGTCTCCGAAGGAGGATCTCGATGCAATACGCCTCTCTCTCAACCGCACAGACGACCCTGTGACCAAGGAACCCACTTCCGATAATGCCTCCACCAGTGCCAGCGAATAGTGCCAACTCATTCATCTTCCTCCGGTTCCTCTTCTTCAGTGCTAGATATAAGCAGATTCTCGCCATGCCTTATCCTGTGAACCTTGCTGGACTCGATCTCTGACTGCAACTCCAGACGCTCGGCCCTACGCTCCTCAAGCAAGTGAATCAAGTCTGCGTCACTCAACTTGTCCGTATCGTCCTTGTTCACCGTCTCGACCTTCGCAGCGGTCTCCTTGGGCAACACATCCTTTATCACAGTACGCATAAAGAATGCCAATACCTGCTTACCCTCCTCGGTGTCAGGATCAGCCTCCTTAGCCATCTGGGTGATCTTGTCGAATAAGCCAGCATTGTTCAGGTTGTTTACGAAATCATGCTTGATCTGGAGACTCGTCTTGCGCTTGTTTCGCCTGGGGGAGACAGAATCCTTGCTCCTGTCTAGCCTAGCCCTGTCCTGAGATAACTTGTCCCAATCAGCAAAATCCTCGTCAACTGATATCTGGGACAAGGCAACCTCGTAAGGAAGGCCAGCAATCTCGCAGGCATCACGCAAATGCAAGCCCTTTGAGATAGATCGCTCAACCTCTCGCTTCATGGACTCCCTGACGAAGTACCTAGAAGCACTGCCGTCACGATCATTCAAGTGAACTGCGCTCTCCAAAATGCCCCCTTGACTACATTCAAATAGAACCTATATTCGCAAATGAGCCAAGGAGATTCCTTGGAGAGTTTAGTTATGGGGTTCTGAACTCTGCGTGTCCTGCAATACTCCCGACAGGGATTTGAAGAAGCAGACAACCTCCTCCTCCCCTCCTTGCCATCCTCCGATATATCAAGGGGGGGTAAGGGGGGGTTTTTGAGACATATCCAACATCCCCCCTCTAGGGATTTATAGAGTCTCTAAATCAAAAAAAACAACCCGCACCGGTTACCCTCAATCAAGGGGGTTACGACTAAATAAGACCCATTCGTATTTTGAGCCACATTATGGATGAGGGATATATATATAGTCCAAGCCGTCCCGCCGTGGGGGGCCGCACCCACCCCACCCGCCGCCTGGAAATCGCCTTGGTCTAGCCGAATCCTAGCCGATCACAACACGGCACTAGCAGCCGCAGATCGGCACCTGTTCAGGGGGGTCACTATCACTGCACTATCACTGGATCGGACCAGCCGGATCGTCATCGATCTGTCAGGATCGGCACCCGTTCGCCTGCTCCCTGCTAGTCCGCTGCGCCACTTTCTCGATCCCTGCTAGTCCGAGGTCCAGATCTTCGCCAGCATCGCAGGAGAGAGGCCACAGGAGCCGCCTCGAACTCCCTCGTCCTCTCTTCCCACTCTCCCATCTCGCCTCTTCTGTCCCCGGTTGCTGGATCACCACTGCCAACCCGTTGACAGTAGGAGAGTAGTCGATTAGCGTCTGTTTGTGGTTACTAAATACTGGACGAATGGAGGACACAAATGGCGGCGATTTCTGAGGCGAAAGTGACCCTGCAATCTGGCTGGAATAAGGGTCAGCGGAGGGTCTGGATCGAAGGCAGCGCACTGCTCGAAGGCGGCGCGGTTCACGGTCGGCAGTACACGAAGGAAGTCACGGCGGATGCCATCATCTTGACCGTGACGAGCGGAAAAGGACGGCACCGAATCGCAGGAGATCCGGCTCGTCCGATCCTAGACCTCAGTGGCAAATGGGTATCGAAGTTCATGGGTGGCTCGTCTCACTTCGAGGCGACCATCACCCCCGGCAGCATCACGATCAGAAGGGCAGCGTAATGGCGACTCAGAAACGAAACAGACCTCGCAAATCTAACAAGGCGAGGAGTAGGGCAAGGCGCAGTCAGCGCAGGCCGCAGGAGGCTAGAAACAGCGTTCCGATCTACATGGTCGGACTGGTAGGAGGTCGCTCGATCTTCACTCCAGAAGGCGAGATTGACAGGGGCCATCCGGCGATCATCCGACTGGCAGATCAGATTCAGGATCGAATCATTGAGGCAAACCGCACAGAAAGAGAAGAGGTCTAACATGGCGACGATTCATGCCCTAACAGGCACAAGAATACGGATGAACTCCGGGGCATTTAGCCGCACCGGAGTAATGGCAGCAGCAGCGGCTTGCGGACTGAACTTCGCAGCACTGCGACTCGGTGACAAGTACGGTGACGGCAGGCAGGCGGTTGGTGCTAGCAACGCCATCACGCAGGAGGCCATCGGCCTCTGCCTCGAAGAGTTCGACACATCCTCCGGCATGATGCCGACTCGTGCAGGTCTCGACAGACTCATCACCGAGGCGACAGATGGCCGCTGGAACTTCGATGACTACGCTAGACCGACGATCAGGAAACCGGGCAGGCGCAGCACTATTAGCAAGGCACCCGCTCCCGCTCCTGCTCCTGCTCCTGCTCCTACTCCTACTGCTCCGGTGATCGAAGAGGTTGATGAGGTTTCGCCTGGTACCGAAGGTGCCGCCATTGATCTCGACCGTGACCTCGCCGCTAGCAGAGAAGAGGCGAGAGTGCTGACTGCCACAGTCGAGGATCTTAGATCGAGGCTGGAAGAGGCAGCAGCAGGCACCGAGTCGCACCCACTCGAAGGCATCAAGATGACTGACGAGGAACTAGCGAGCAGTCTCTCAACTTACCTGCCGCCGAAGGAACTTGTCCAACTCGTCGAGCGTGTGAAAGCCACCAAGAAAGCCAACCCCCGCAGGATCCGGCGGCTCTTCGACTTCAGCGGACCCGCTGGCGGAGGTAAAACTCTCGGGGCGATGTATGTCGCTGCTGAGTTGGGTTGGTCGCTCGTGAAGATCGACTGCGGCCTCGTCGAAGATAGCGGCAAAGGTTTCCTCGTCGAGCAGGGGACTGCTAACGGGTCACTAACCGAGGAACTGAGCCGATTCGCAAAGGCCATCGTTTGTCCTCGCACAGTGGTCATTCTCGACGAGTTGCCAAGGGCACCACTCACGGCCCAGAACGGGCTGCTGCCGCTGTTCGATGGTGGCATGGCAACCCAGTTCTCATACACCACTGGCGAGACAGTGAGGATCGAGCGGCACCCTGACACAGTGACGATCATGGCTCGCAACGACGGCAGGGAATACATCGGCAGTGGGAATGTTGATGCCGCACTACTGAACAGAGCAGAGAAGGTACTGATCGAGCCGCCGTCACCTTCGACGGTTCGCTCGATTCTGAACAAGACAGGTTGCCCGAAGAGCAGCATCGGCAAACTTGTAAAGGTCTACACCATTGTGACCAGCATCAAGATGGCACTGGAAGCACAGACCAATCTTGACCTGCTCAAAATGCCGCCAGAAGTCATCGAACTCTCGCAGGAGATCGGTCGTATACCGTCCGAGTCGGTCAGTCTGCGAGGGTTGGAATCCGTGGCCTGTTCGATTGCTGCGGGTGTTGACGAGCAGGAGGCGTTCACGGTCGGCCTGTACCGACACATGAGCGTCGAAAGTCGCAAGGGTGACCCGGTCGTGGTGATCGCCGCGCAAGTCGGTCACGCTGGCACACAGGCGATCTGGAGCCGCTCGCAGGTCGCCACTGGCATGAAGGGATAGGAGACAATGAACATCATCAAACAAGCCGAAATACTTGGGCGCATTGTCACCGCCGCATTGAAGAGGAACACCGAGGAAGTAGTGCGTCTGTCTCGACTGCTCTCTGATTCGGAGGTGCCCCCCCCTATCACGAAAGACGAGCCGGAAGGCGAGCCGGAGGAGGAAGGCGAGGAGCCGGACGAGCGTGACATCGGGCAACCGGAGGAAGTCGAAGGCGACGAGCCGACCGACGAGCCGGAAGGCGAGGAGCCGGACGAGCCGCCACTGGAAGGCGAGCCGGAAGTCGAGGACGAGGAAGGCGAAGAAGGCGAACCAGAGGAGCAGGAGCCGACCGACGAGCCGCCAGAGGCAGAGGACGAGCCGACCGACGAGCCAGAGGAGCAGGAGCCGCCGGAGGAAGGCGAGGAGCCGGGAGATGGGCCACCCGTCGAGAGGCCGGAAGGCGAGGAGCCGCCAGAGGCAGAGGACGACGAGCCGGAGGACGAGCCGACCGAAGGGGACGAGGATCGTCCATCTGAGCCAGTCATCAGAGAAGAGGAGAAGAAGGAACGGGACAAGCCGGAGGACAAGCCGGAGGACAAGCCGACTGCTAGCGGGTCGGCTATGGCTAGCCTGATCTACCCGTTCCCAGAAGAGCATCGAATCGAATACGAGCAGATCGCAATGGATGCCAGAGACGGCGAGAATCCTGCCGCCGCTGGTAACAGCGTAGGCGTGGCCCTCTCGATACTAGCCGAAGAGATCGCCAACGGTTGGGAGATGTGCGAATCGCCTGGTCGCGTTAGCCGGATCGGTGCCGAGAAGGGCCGGATCGGTGGCCTTGCTAGCCTGCGGAGAATCGCAACGGGGCACCCTCTGCCATTCGAGGGTGATCGAAACAATCAGGCGTTCAGGACTCTAGAAGTTTCTGTCCTGCTGGATCGCAGCGGATCGATGAATAGTCCTCAGGAGATTCTCGACGCAGGCGGCGAGGTTGTTTTCTCTGGTAGCCGCTGGCAGTGTCAGTGCCTCACCGCTGCGGCCATCGAGGAAGCCATCAGGCTAGTAGGCAGAGAAGATGAGATCCGGCTGCGTACATTCTCATGGTCTGATGCGAAGCCGCAGGGAAGGCCGATCACATACCATGCGATCCAGTGCTGCGAGATTCTCCCCGACTGCGACTGTGACAATCGAGGAGCAGTCATCGATCCGCACAAGGTATATCAGGGGATCACTGAGAAGGCCGCAGTTCAGGCTGGTATCGACTGCGAGACGAACTGGGATAACTCCCCATGTATCATCGAGCATCACACTGGAAGCCTCCTGAACGGTTGCACACTCGACAAGTTCAATGGCAGGGTTTACACGGGTGCGCCGCCTTGGGCCGCTGACAATCCAATCGGCCCTACCCTCGAAGCCATCTCCGAGTACCTGCAAGGCGAAGAGTGCGATGCAGATCGTCGGTGCCTGTTACTCTTCTCTGACGGTTCCGCTGGCATGGTCTGGAGATCCAGTGCTGACAGATTCGAGTGGCCGGGTCTCGACGATTTGCAGGACAGCATCACCGCGGCAGAGGTCGCAGGGTTCGGAGTTGGAATCATCGACTTCTCTGGCGGCGATCTTCACCGTGAGAATACGCTGAACAAGTTGCAAGTTGTGGAAGGTTCGATGGAGGAACTAGCCGAGCAGTTGGGTCGGCTAGCAGCAGAATAACTGCGGCTAATCCCAACCGGGCCGCACTCCTAACAAGGGTGCGGCTTTTCTTATGCCCCCACATAGATGGCCTGGTGTCTTCACGGGCAGGGCAGGAACATCTATCACGAGACCTAACCGGGAAGGCTGCATCTTTATTTGGTATTATCTGTCAGGAAGTGAGTCTGTGATCGTATCTCATGCGACAGGGCTACTGTGCGATTGGCATACCGTTTGCACCTACTAGCGTGAGTGAAGTTTTTTGGATTCTAGCGGAAGGACAGAGGGTTATGGGAGACACGAGACCTGATCGAGAACTGAGCGTGAACACTGCACGAGTGGTGTTTGAGCGTCATTCGGTGTTGATACCTACGGGGGATAAACCGTGGGTCACGGGGCCGAGTGCGAGCATTGAGGATGGCTTCGCTCTGGAGGATCTACAGGCAGCAGTCGGCGGGTTTGTCGAACTCGTGAAGGTCTGCGATCTAGGGGTGGAGGCTCTCAAGCGTTCAATGGTGACGGCGAAGGCGTTGGATGCAGAAGATGGCGAGTGGTGGGATGACCTCTGCGGCAATCTGAGGCTGGTCGTGAATGAAGAGGGCCGGATGATGAGCCTGCCGGATAATCCAGAGGCATCCGCCTTGGCCGGACAGGACATCGTTGGTTCCGCAGTTCTGCTAGACCAGAGGAGGTTCAAGTGAAGGCCAACTTCGGAGACCTGCACGGTCCAGAGGGTAATGTATTCTTTGTACTAGGCACGGTGAAAAACCTGTTTCACATGGGCCTAGCGAATCAACATGACGAGAGCCAAGAACTCTGGCAACAACTAACATCTCGACTGGAGAAACTCACCTACGATGAGATCCTAGAATGGATCGAGAAACTCTGCCGTAAATATGGAGTGACGATCTATGCCGCTAACTGGCGAGGCCAGAACACGGAGGGGGTGGGAGTGGTCAAGTTTAGCGAAAAGGAGGAGAACGATGCGTGACGATGAAAGGGCGAGCGTCATCGATTTCGTGATGACGATTGGATTTGTTTTGATCTGGCCGCTGTTGTACCTAGCGGCATTTTGCCAGCACTGCTGGCCGGGAGGTGAATGATGAGTTGCTTCATGGTGAATCGAGAACACGCTCTGGCTATTGCTAGGGCAGCAGTTTCTAGAGGCTTGCACGGGGAAACCCTGCGGCTATACACAGGCGACATTCGGATAGATTTCTGTCCTGAGTTCTACGCTGATCCGTTACCTCCATCGAGCGGCGGGACCATGACTTTGCCTGGTAACAGGCTAGCGGAGTTGCTTCTGCTAGAAAACGCCAAGTCGGTAGCGTCCAGATACGGAGAGCGAGCCGATGAGTGGTTCGACTTGGAGGATGCATTCATCACCGAAGAGGAATGGACTGCCGCTAGGGTCGCAGAGGATGACGATCCGATACATCTCATCAAGGCGATTCACTGCTACGAGTATCAGGCCTGCGAGCATCCAGAGTGGGAGGACTCGATAGCCTACAAGGTCTGCAAGGGGCTAGTAGGGCATATCATAAGGACGATGCCAGAATACGATGATGCGAACTGGGGAGAACCCACAAAGAAAAGGAGCGAGTGATGGAACTTAGCGAGATTTTACAGCCCAACTGGGCCAAAGTCAGAGCAGTTCGTGAGCGAACAACGGCAAACGAGATCATCGCCACGATGGGTGACATGGCAGTGGATGATGACAAGTCCCTTCAGCAGTTGTCCGAGAAGTTGGATGAGATGCTTGAGTCGGATGACCTGACCGCAGAAGATGTAGCGATGCTTCTTATTAGGCAGATGGCCGGATTCCGCTGGAGGCTAGGAGAGTGCCTGCATATGTGCGGTAGGCACTCATCGGCATCTGTGATGTGGTCAATAGCGGTATCCGCAGAGGCTAAGGCTAACTCCCTCGAATCAAAGACTCTGCGGGAGGTTATAACCAGATCAGCGGAGAGGGGTTCTGAGCCGGGTAATGCGGCATTTGCCGACCCTGAGAACATGAACGCTGCTGCTTGCGCTCATAATCTGATGACCTCTATTGATAACGAACTGGCATCATCACTAAATATGCTGATGAAATCTCTTATTCAGGCTAGGGATTTTGTGAAGTCGCAGCAAGTAAGGCTAAAAGAGGAGGGCTTCTCGGGTTCCGACTGGCTAGCCTTGGACTGGTCAACGCTATTTCATGCGATGGGTGCGCCATTCGATCCGTTCACCATGAGCATGGTCGAAATCCACGATGGCGATGACTCTCTCGCTAAATCCAAATACTTGCAACTGACCGATGCCTTCGGGACTGCGATGAATCGTAACGCCGATGGCAAGTGCGAGCCGCTGAATCCAGCAAGCCGCAGCGCAGTCGAGCAGGCATTAGCATCAGTTCTGGACATGACGGAGCCGCGAGGGCTGGAAGAGGTCAGAGCGGCAGGCGAGGGGTCTCTGGGTATGTGCCAGTAGGTTGACGCACGGTTTCCGTGCTGGTACGGTCGCATCGTCATTCATTCGTCATGCCGGACCTTCTCCACGCTGGGAGGGGGTCCGGCTTTTTTATTAGACAAGCAGGGGGGATGAAGGGGGGTTTGTTAGATGATGGAGATGATGATGGAGATGATGATGATGATGCAATCCTTGTGCCGAATGCCCATCTATCACGAGAAGGCAAGGAAAAACTAAGCACCATCGCTATTGGCACAGATGTTGCAAGATATACACTAAACAGTAAGATTTCCGTAAATCAGCCCTAGGAAGGGAAAACCTTATGCCTAACGAGCCAATGGCGCAGGCTTGCGCCCTACTGCCGGGATTGTCCGGCGTGGATCTAGTTTCTGAGATGAGAAAACTGTACGAGTTTTCAGTAGACTGCATACTTGAGTTCGGAGTCCTAGACCAAGACGACGGAGATATTGCGCTGGAAAAACTCTACGAGATCCAGCACTTTATCACTGCTGTCCAGCACTTGGTAGACGAAAAAGACCTGGAGCAGCGGCTAGCAGGAACCGAACTGGTCGTGCTAGGAGACCTAGGCGAACTGTCCGTGGACGACTTCGTTCACCACCGATACAGGCAGTTTGTCCCGTACTACGCAATCCTATCTCACATCATGCGTGTGCAGCAGGGCCACCCTAGCCCTTCTCCAACTGCAAAAGCCTCGATTGCGGGTAAAGAACTGCTCGTGAGTACCTACCGATTCAGCCCGGAAGAATGTAGGCGCATGGACCCGCAAGGGCGTGGAGTTATTAGCGAGAAAGCAGAAGCCATCATCCATGTGGCAACCAATGCAGATCGAAGTCGGACCATAGTTTCTGATTCAGTGATCCCGTTCTAGGAGAGGGAGGAGAGATGAGATACGAGACCGTGAATGTCAAAGACTTGATCGAGAGAGGAGCCGAAGTGCGGCTTACATACCGCACGGATGGTCAAGAGGAGTTGCCGCTGGCGGTATACACGCTGGGTGGGTTCTCGTACTGGACTATCGAGGGAAACGCTCACTGCTTCGGACCATTCGATAGCAGAATGGAAGCAATAAACAACGCCACAGAAAGGGGTGAACAGAAGTGACAAAAACAGAACTAGAGCATCAGGAGCGTCTGCATAAGGCACTCATGGAAGAAATAACCACTAAAATGGACGAGTTGAAAGCCGACCTTCAATCTATGCGTGAGTTGCTAGAAGCAACGAAGGCGGCTGCTCCTAGCAGTGGGTCATCTAAGGGCAGAGCGTTACCAGAGGCAACTTGTCGCAAGGAAGATGGGGAGTTTATCTGGGATGTCCCCAAGGACGCACCGAAGGGGAAGTGCAAGCACTGCCAACTGGAGATCCTGTGGGTGAGATCACGCAAGGGCTTCGCTTGCCCGATAGACCCAGACGGGAAGAGTCACAGAGACACTTGCCCAGAGAGGAA
>Ga0310120_10001552_pt1 | contig 17260 bp, 15 predicted proteins | sample CB27_AW_983_MG_FD_203506 | JGI IMG/M metagenome (GOLD analysis project Ga0310120, IMG submission 203506) | Marine microbial communities from Western Arctic Ocean, Canada - CB27_AW_983 | ecosystem: Environmental > Aquatic > Marine > Oceanic | place: Canada: Western Arctic Ocean | collected...
CGGAGAATTTTCACTGGACGACATAGCTGGCGCTCATGAATTGATTGAACAGGGCAACGTTCGGGGGTGTGTAGTTGTGAACGTCAGCGAGTAGTAGCATTTGCATGAACCATGAGCGAGGTCCAAGAAAATCTGGCAACGGTTGGCTAATGGTTCACTGCCTGGAGGGGGTTCAACATGGTATTTGATTTTCTGAAGAAGCAATTTTCAACCGGAAAAAACACCGGTGAAACCGATGGTCGTCAAGAAGCAGTTGTACACGAAGGGCACACCATAGTACCGACGCCAAAGCAAGGTAAGAGCGGCTGGACGACGGAAGGGTCGATTGAGCGGGAAGTCAATGGCGAGACCGAATCACGCCACTTTATCCGGGCCGAGACCCACATGGAACGAGACCAGGCTGTCAGCCACACGATTATGAAGGGCCGGCGTATTATCGACGAAGAGATTCGGATGCGCCCTGCCGGTGGAGACTGACGGCGCGTCGAGTTATGCCATCTGGTTTTGGGAAATGTGGCGGCGCAGTGAACCGCATCGGGGCGCTGTTCAGGTTCAGGGCTGATCCTACGGCGACCGTTTTCCGTTTGGCACATTGAGTAATTTCGCCATCGACTGGTGGAGTTTCTGCATGCCTTTGAGCGGACGCACCCAGACCTTGAATTCGATGATCTGATTGTCGTCGTTCCAGCGGATATGGTCTACACCGTTGATCACAATATCGTCGAGGGTCACCTGAAATTCCAGCATGGCCTGACGCTCATCAACCATTTCCCTGACGTAGTGAAAACTCCCATTCAGCAACGCATTGGCCGCTGCTGTTAGGTATTTCACCACGATGGCTTTGCCGACTTGTGGCGTATGGACGACCGGTGAATGGAAAACCGCGTCATCAGCGATCAAGGTATCGAGTGTCGACGCGTCACCGGTCCGAACAATGTCGTGCCACATAGCCAGTGCACATGCCATGCCAATCTATCCGTTCGGTTCCAGCGCACTCAGAATCAGTCGATGGAATTGGTGTACAGCATGTTCTGCCATTCCGCTTAAGTCAGAATCGACGATGAATCGCCCCTGATCATAAGACCTGGACTTCAAACCCCGCTGTGTAGATTCACACAGAGCTACGTCCTCCGGACCCAGGATGTTCGTAAGGTATTGCTGCCGTAAATTATAGTTTTGGTCTCTATCCAGAGCGTATTGGTGGCCGCTGAAACTGGTTTTCTCATGATCCAAGGGCAGGATAGACAAGACATTAAGGTTTGGGACTCCGGGGGTCATATTTATGGTGGTGGTCGGCCATAGATACCAGAATGCACCGCTCTGGACTGGAGCATCCGAATCAAAGGGATAGGCTGTGTTCTTGGGCCGGGTCTTGGCCCCCAGTTGTCTGGACCACGTGCCGAAGGTGTCAAGCTGATAATTGGACATGTCAAACAGTGTCGCAAAATCCGGGTGTGCAGGGGGGCAGTGGTAGCATTCCAGAAAATTGTCGACCACCACTTTCCAGTTTGCTGCCATCGCTGATCCCAATGTGAGTGACTCAACCGCTCGCAAATTACTTAATTCCGGTACCCGTTCCTGGATATCTTGTGCCAATCCCGGGGCCTGACTGTCGAGTGAGTCAGCGTCGGGGTCAAGATTGAAAAAGACAAAGTCGCACAAAGTATCGACCTGTACCGGTTGCAGACAGAATTCAGATTTATCGAACCCGGGAACTTTCTCAGAATTACGGGCATGACGCAGTTCCCCGGTCAGTGCATAAGACCAGGCGTGGTAGGGACAGACGATGTTGTGGGTGTTACCGCTGCCTTCAAGCAACTGATGGGCGCGGTGCCTGCAGACGTTATAGAACCCGCGTAATGTGTCGTCCTGGCAGCGAACGATGAAAACACTCTCGTCGGCAACGCTGGCAGTCAGGTAGTCACCGGTTTTGCTTAACTGTGAGACGTGGCCCGCGTAATGCCAGTTACAGTAGAAGATGTTCTGTTTTTCGTGTTCGTAGATCTTTTCGTCCAGGTAAAGAATTGAGGGTATCGTGTAGGAATGCTGTGGTTGTTCATGCACAGGTCGCTGCGTTTTCAATTCGACAACTGTTTCGCTCGGCACGTTCTTGTATCCGGAGGGTTTCTGCCCGGTATCATCGGCAGATGATGCTGATTGTAACGCGATTGAGCATCGGGAAAGGGTTTAGCGGCGGGGCATACGAGTATCAGAGAACCGACTGACAGGGATGAAGTCTCAACTGGGTTCGGTCAGAATAAGGTCAGGAATACCTTTGAGGAGGAACCAAGATGTCCAAGGTTTGTGTTATAGCCGGCGTCGGCCCGGGAAATGGTGCCTCGTGTTGCCGTCGATTTGCAGCGGAGGGTTACTCGATCGTAATGCTGGCCCGAAATGCTGAGTATCTGGAATCACTTTCTGCTCAACTGCCTGGTTCTTTGCCCATTGCCTGCGATGTGAGGGACCCCGAAGCCATCATATCTGCTTTTGATCATGCCCGAGGCGAGGTAGGGGAAGCAGATGTGCTGATCTATAACGCAGGGTCTGGCGAATGGAACAGCGTGGAAGAGACCACAGTCGAAGGTATGGAGTCGTCCTGGCGGACCAATACGCTGGGTCTGCTTGTTGCCAGTCAACAGGTGATTCCCGCCATGAAGTCGCGTGCGAGTGGCTCGATTGTTGTCATTGGTGCAACCGCATCATTGCGTGGCGGAGCCAATTCGACAGCATTCGCTTCAGCGAAGTCGGCGCAGCGCAGCCTAGCCCAATCGATGGCTCGGCGCTTAGGCCCCACGGGCATACACGTCAGTTGCGTGATTATCGATGGCATTATTGATCTTGAAAGGACACGTGCGGCCCGGCCGGATGTTCCGGATGAACATTATCTGCAGCCCGACGACATCGCCCGGAGTGTTTATGATCTGACTCGTCAGCACCGCTCTGCCTGGACTTTCGAATTGGATCTTCGTCCATTCGGAGAGAAATGGTAGACCGTATTCGGGCTCTATTGGGTCCGGATTCAGATACGGCAGATATTCGAACAATCAAATAAAAAACTTAACCAGGGTCCACTATGTCGAGGTCAACACTTCAACTCAATAAAAAAGTTCACGACTATCTGTTAGGGCATTCGCTGCGCGAGAGTAGCGTCTGTCAGCAATTGCGCGAAGAAACAAGGCCTATGAAGATGGGCATGATGCAGGTCTCCCCGGAACAGGGCCAGTTCATGGCATTTCTGGTCGAGCTGACCGGTGCCCGCAAAGCAGTCGAGGTCGGTACCTTTACCGGTTACAGCGCATTGTGCGTCGCACAAGCACTGCCGGCAGATGGCACACTTGTCTGCTGTGATGTGAGTGAGGAGTGGACGGCTGTGGGTAAAAAATACTGGGAACAGGCCGGAGTCAGCGATCGGATCAGTCTCAGAATCGGCCCGGCGGTCGACACGCTTAAGGCCATGTGCGATGCAGGAGAAGAAAACACATTTGACTTCGGTTTTATTGACGCTGACAAAACGAACTACCGATCCTACTACGAGCACGTGCTGGCGCTGCTGAGGACAGGGGGACTGCTGCTGATTGACAATGTGCTGTGGGGTGGCAGCGTGGTCAACCCGGATAAGACCGATGAGGATACCGAGGCAATTCGTGGCTTGAATACTTTCCTGCATCAGGATGATCGGGTGTCGCTGAGTATGCTTCCCGTCGGTGATGGCCTGACACTCGCACTGAAACGGTAGTTGAGGCGGTAACGTACGGCTGTATTAATGTTATGACTGCGCCGACAATCCAATCACTTTGCGGTCCCTTCTCCTGGACTGCCTCAGAGCTGGACCAGAACAGTGGCTGGTCAGTGGAGCTGGACGCTGATGAAATTACCTGCCTGGACGACGCCCTTGATACGGTGGTGTCGCGGCAGATTGCTTGGTCGTCACTGACACAGTCTCAATTCCCGTTGCCGTCGCTGTCGCAAAAACTCGACGCGATTTCAACTGAACTTGAGGATGGTTGTGGAATGGTAAGTTTACGTGGCATTTCACCTGGACGTTATACACCTGACGAGTTGCGTACACTGTGGTTTGGCTTGAGCCTGCATCTGGGAATACCGGTCTACCAGAACCCGCAGGGCCAGCTGCTCCGGGATATCTGTGACGAAGGGGAGGGGGTTGGGAAACGCTACGGTCAGATGACAAGCGAAGACAGTGTCTTTCTTTCTTCCCGGGCACGAACCGCGTCGCCTGCAGAACTTAGGTTTCATACTGATCGGGCGGATGTCGTGGGACTGCTGTGTATCGGCCGTGCAAAAAGTGGCGGTGAGACCCGCATCGCGAGTTCAGTGACTGTACACAACGAAATGATTCGCAGGAGACCAGCGTTGGCCGCGGTACTGTATGCGCCAATTTACCGGTCGCGGCTGGGCGAGGAGACAGGAGGTGACCAGAAATTTTACCCATTGCCGGTGTTTGGTTGTCGTGCGGGAAAATTCACCAGTCATTACTCTCGTACCTATGTGGAGGCAGCCCAGCTTTTACCCGAGGTGCCGGAAATGACAGATGAACAGTGGGCTGCACTGGATCTTCTAGCGGAACTCGCGGATGAACACTGTGTGGAAACGTTGTTTGAGCCCGGCGATATTCAATTTCTGAATAACCACGTGATTTATCATGCCCGTCGACCGTTTATCGATGATGCGGAGTCCGGGTATAAACGAAACTTGATGCGGATCTGGTTGTGCCCGCCGGGCAACCGGGCGTTACCGGAAGATCATGCGCCGCTCTGGCGTACTGTTGAGGCTGATAGTTTGCGTGGTGGAATTGTTTTGGAGTCTGTGCCCTAAAACAACGGTATCGTATCCGGTGCGGACTACACTAGCCTGCCAGGCTAACCGTGGTGCCAGTCGTCTGGATCCTGGGAGTTGCCCGGTGAGAGCCCGAGAATATCTCCGTCAGTCGATGCGCCCAGCCCAAGTACGGTCCGGTTGGCATAATTGAAATAGGCAACGACCTGATTGATTTCCAAGATCTCGCCGTCCTCAAATCCGCTATCGCGCAACTCATCAACCAGCGACGCATCCATTTGGGCCGGCTTTAGTGTCAGTTGCCGGGCATAAGTCAGCGCCAACTTCTCGCGGGGGGTGAGTTCCAGACTTTCGATATCCGCCGTTTCCAATCGCTGTCTTAAGCGGTCACAACGGTCATCGTCATTCAGCAGTCGCTTAAGGCCGGCAAAATGATGCTCTACACAATAGTCGCACTGGTTCAGCAGACTGACCCAGACGCCGATCGTTTCCAGAAACCACTTGGGCAGTGAATTCGAGTAATGGTGAAGAACGTTTTTGTAGATCACCATATGGCCATCCATGGTGTGGGGCCGTAGGCTGTGGGCCATCATGATGTTGTCGACATTATTGTCTGGACCTTTGACTCGGTCATACAGCGTACGCAGGTAGCCAGAGGAACTCTCATACGGAATTGTCTTGATCCAGGACATGTCTGCATCCCGATGCTTCAGTATCGTAGGGACTGATTGTGTGGCAAACTGCCAACTTATTCCAACGCCGGGCTGTCACTCACTGAAAACTCAACTGGTTCTTGCACCAAAAAGCAGAAGAAGAGTAAAAGGGGTGAGCAGATGAAGCATCGTCAATTGGAGTTCCTATTTCTTAATGTAGGTCATTTTTTTGATCACCTGATTATTCTGGTTTTTTCGGCGGTCGCAGCCCTGGGACTGGCCCGGGAATGGGGCATGGGCTATGCGCAACTGATTCCCTATGCAACCCCTGGGTTCGTGGCTTTTGGTTTGTTTGCTGTACCGGCTGGCTGGCTGGCCGACAAGTGGAGTCGGGAGGGCATGATGCTGGTATTTTTCCTGGGTATTGGCACTGCTGCTGTGCTCACCGCCCTGGCAGATACGCCTCTGCAGATCGGGTTAGGATTGTTTGTCATCGGTATGTTCGGTGCCATTTATCATCCTGTTGGATTGGCGATGGTCGTGCAGGGCCGGACGAAAACCGGTATGCCGTTGGCAGTCAATGGTGTGTTCGGAAACCTGGGCGTTGGTTGTGCGGCCCTGATTACAGGGTTCCTGATTGATCAAACCGGCTGGCGCTCAGCATTTGTCTGGCCGGGCGCGGTTTGTGTTGCGATTGGATTCGCCTACGCGTTTTTTCTTTTTGCGACCCGTCAGTTAAGGGCGAGTGCAGACAAGGTGAGTGGGGGAAAAGCGATATCTGACCAGATGTTACAGGTGACACGCCCGGTGTTGATTAAAATCTTCGCTGTCATTTTTTTCTCGACCGCAGTCGGCGGGCTGGTATTCCAGAGCACCACATTTTCGTTGCCCAAGGTATTTGATGAACGTCTGGGAGAGCTCGCTGTTACGGCCACTTCGGTGGGTAGTTTTGCGTTTGTCGTGTTTGCACTGGCCTCGATCGGACAACTTATAGTCGGCTACCTGCTCGACCGCATATCACTTAAGCTGGTTTTTCTTCTGGTTGCCGCTATACAGGCTGTGTTTTTTACGCTGATGGTCGGCGCTACAGGCTCAGTCGCACTGGCGGTTGGTGCCATGTTCATGTTGGCGGTATTTGGACAGGTTCCCATCAACGATGTACTCATCGGCCGGATTACGCGCAGTGAGTGGCGCAGTCGAGTGTTTGGACTGCGCTATATCGTCACCTTTTCCGTCAGTGCGAGTTCGATACCTTTGATCGCGTGGATCCACACGTTCTGGGGTTTTGATGCATTATTTTGGGTACTAACAGCCGCCGCTATGGCGATTCTGATTGCTGTGACACTTCTTCCAGCTGCAGCCGCCCAGTCTAAGATGGCGGCCTAGGCCACACTGCGTCTTCATCCCTCCATAGGATCATCTAGCGGTGACATGTCACGATAGTATTGACGGTCCGTTCTTACTGTAGTTAAATACGAATCATTCTCATTAGTATATGAGATTGATTCTTATTATCAATTAGGATTGGAAAAATGTGTAAGCAGTTTGTTGTTTTCTGGGTAAGTGCGGCCATATTCCTAGTCAGTTCGGTATCTGTCAGTCAGGCCGGTGAAGTGAACGTCTACAGCTATCGTAAACCGACACTGATTGATCCGATGTTTGCGGAGTTTACGAAGCAGACTGGAATTAAGATCAATTCGGTGTATGCCAAGAAAGGCATGTTGGAGAAACTGCAAAGCGAAGGTCGAAACAGTCCCGCTGATCTTGTGTTTACGGTCGATATTGGCCGTTTGTCTGACATACAGAAATCGGGTCTAACACAGTCTGTTGATCGTGCTCGGTTTGCAGTCGACATACCCGACAACTACATGGAGCCTAAGGGTCACTGGTTCGGTCTGACTACGAGAGCGAGAATCATTGTTGCCTCTAAAGAACGTGTTGCTCCGAACGCTATTTCGACCTACGAAGATCTTGCTGATCCAAAGTGGAAAGGACGCATCTGCACCCGTTCGAGTAAACACCCCTATATGATCGCTTTGACAGCCAGCATGATTGCTCATCATGGGTTGGCAGGCGCGAAAACCTGGCTTGCCGGATTGAGAGACAACCTCGCGCGAAAGCCGCAAGGTAATGATCGTGCACAAGTCAAGGCAATCAAAGAAGGCATTTGTGATATAGCGGTCATTAATCATTATTACATGGCCAACATGCTCATGGATCCGGAGCAGGTGCCGTGGGCCGAGGCGGTCAATGTGATTTTTCCGAACCAGGCAGGTCGGGGTACGCACATGAATGTGAGCGGTGTTGCGTTAACCAAGTACGCACCCAACAAGGACAACGCCATTAAATTGATGGCTTTTCTTGCAAGCGATACCGGCCAGGAAATGTACGCTCAAAAAAATGCAGAATATCCGGTTAAACCAGGTATTGCGTGGAGTGATCTGCAAAAATCCTGGGGCAGTTTTAAGGAAGACTCGCTCAGTTTAGCTGTGGTTGCTGACAACAGAACTGCCGCGATCAAATTGGCGGATGAAGTGAGTTATAACGACTAAATCGCGTAACGAATAACAATAAAGCTCAGCGGTGGCACCGTTCCATCGCACGCACTATTTTCGCAAGACGGTGCCGCGCTGGCAATGCTTAGACAGGCAAATTAATTTATGGCGAACGCCCTTACGATCACTGGAACCAAAGGGTTTCGATTCGGTCTTGGCTTTCCACAAAATAGCTGGACGTTAGCATCTCTATGTGTAGCGGCATTGGTGGCACTGCCAGTTGCTGCAGTCATCTGGACGGCATTAAAGCCCAGCGGTGATATCTGGTCTCATCTAATTGCGACATCATTGCCCGGCTATATCGGCACGACACTCTGGCTCATGTTGGGGGTTGGAACGAGTGTGCTTCTCACAGGGGTGACGGCGGCATGGCTGGTGACGATGTGTCGCTTTCCAGGCCGGCGGGTGTTTGAATGGCTATTGCTGCTACCCCTGGCATTTCCCGCGTACGTCATAGCCTATGCCTACACTGATTTACTTGAATATTCCGGTGCGGTTCAGGTGTTTCTTCGCATGATGTTTGAATGGCAGACGCCGCAAGACTACTGGTTTCCTGAGGTTCGTAGTTTGGGTGGCGCTGTCACACTGATGGGTGTTGTCCTTTATCCCTACGTTTATCTGCTCGCCCGTGCTGCATTTTTTGAACAATCGGTGAACGTTCTCGAGGTCACCCAGGTTCTAGGACATGGTCCGTGGAGAGCTTTTTTCCGAGTATCTTTGCCTGCTGCCCGGCCGGCTATTGCAATAGGTGTGGCCCTGGCATTGATGGAAACCCTCAACGATTTTGGGACGGTTGATTTCTTTGCCGTGCAGACCATGACGACCGCACTCTTTGATGTGTGGCAGGGTATGGGCAGTCTGGCTGGCGGTGCGCAAATCGCAGCCACTATGCTGGCTTTTGTTGTTTTATTGATCTCTATAGAACGCTTTAGTCGGCGTCAGCAGAAAGTGTACCAGAACGTCAGCAGTCGTTTTCGTGAGTTACCCAGCTACCGTCTTAAAGGGTTATCCAGTCTGTTGGCTTTCACCGCCTGTCTGCTGCCGATACTTATGGGCTTTGTTATTCCGTTGATTGTTTTGATCAGGCTGGCGGTAATCTACTTTCATGAATCGTGGACTGCAGACTTCAGATCCTATGCACTGAACAGTCTCGTGCTCTCTGCGACTGCGGCTGGCATTGCGCTGCTCGTTGCCTTGTTGATTGCGTACAGCCAGCGACTGGCCGGTGGACGGGTTATCGGCATTGCGGCGCGTATTGCATCTTTAGGGTATGCCGTGCCGGGTGCCGTGCTGGGGGTGGGTGTGTTGATACCATTCGCTTATTTTGACAATTCTCTGGATGCGCTGATGCGGGAGATGTTCGGGATTTCCACTGGATTGCTTCTCAGCGGCACGCTGGCGGCGGTGATTTTTGCCTACGTTGTCCGCTTTCTTGCCGTTGCACTGGGGCAGGTTGAATCTAGTCTGGCTAAGGTGTCGCCTTCGTTAGACATGGCCGCTAGAACATTGGGTTACCGGGCAAGTGAGACACTCCTGCGCTATCACGTACCGCTGATTCGAGGCGGTATGCTGACAGCTGTCATAATTGTTTTCGTGGACTGTATGAAAGAATTGCCGGCCACATTGATTTTAAGACCCTTTAATTTTGAGACGCTGGCGACGCATGTTTACTGGTTTGCATCCGACGAGATGCTCGGTGAAGCAGCGCTGGGTTCGCTGGCGATAGTACTGGTTGGACTACTACCGGTTGTATTGCTGAGCACTATGACCGCGCGGGCACGCTCAATTCGGCTCAGCAGTGGTTCATTGACTTAGGTTATGAGCACGGTGCCTTCAAAGATCTTTCCGGACGGTTCTCCTGACGTGCCTTTGCTCGAGATTCAGGGTATTTCGTGCAATTATGGTCTGGAACGGGCGGTTTATGATCTTAGTCTGACTGTCAACAAAGGCGAGCAGGTCTGCCTGTTGGGTCCCAGTGGCTGCGGCAAGACCACGGTGCTGCGGGCGGTTGCAGGGTTTCAGCCGCTGCTTTCCGGCAGGATCTCGATCAATGGCCAACCTGTCTCACAACCCGGCGAAATCCTGTCACCGGAAAAGCGCCGGGTCGGGATGGTGTTTCAGGATCATGCGCTGTTTCCTCATCTTTCTGTCGAACAGAATGTCGGGTCGGGTCTACGTACTTTGTCTGCAGCAGAACGGCGCGCGACGGTTTCGGAAATACTGGAACGTGTCGGATTGATGCGCGTGGCGCAGCGATTTCCACATGAGCTCTCTGGTGGTCAGCAGCAACGGGTTGCACTTGCCCGAGCGCTGGCACCCAGACCACTGCTGTTGCTCATGGACGAACCGTTCTCCAGTCTGGATCTGGACTTACGCGAGCGGCTGGGCCAGGAAGTGGCCGATATGCTCAAAGCAAACGCGATCACCAGTATCCTGGTGACCCACGACCAAAATGATGCGTTTGCAATGGGTGACAAAATCGGCGTGATGGCCGAAGGGCGCCTTCTGCAGTGGGACACGGCTTACAATTTATATCACGAACCAGGCAACCGCTTCGTCGCTGACTTTATCGGCAACGGGATTTTTCTACCTGCGAAAGTCGAAACTCCCCGTGTGGTGAAGTCTGAATTCGGAGAATTTATCGGGGATCGGGATATTGTGATGCCGCCTGGCAGTCAGGTTGAAGTGCTGATAAGGCCCGACGACGTGGTGCTGGATGTAGACAGCTCAATTAGAGGGCAAGTCGTGCGCAAGGCCTTCAAAGGTGCTGAAATTCTTTATACGCTTCGCTTCGAAAGTGGCACGATCATGCTAGCTCTATTTCCGAGTCACGCCAATTTCGCGGTCGGCGATAACGTTGGAGTCAGACTCGAAGTGGATCATTTGGTGACATTCGAGCAAGCCAGCCCGGGAGGGGAATTTGTCGAATGAGCCGTGTTTAGCACGTCGGTGATGGGGTGCCAGTTTAGTATCACTCAAAGGGTGTGAGGTAAGCTGCCGTAGCTTCAGTATCACTGTGCTCGTTCAACTCAGCACGGGCAACTGAACGAAGATGAACTTCGTCGGGTCCGTCGGCATAGCGCAGCGCCCGGCCCCAGGTCCAGTGATCCGCCAGGGGTGTATCCGGGCTGATGCCCATCGCCCCAAACAACTGCATGGCCCGATCAATCACGGTGACATGAAGATTGGGCACCAGAGCCTTGATCATGGCAATTTCTTTACGGGCACCCTGGGCACCACGCTCATCGATCAGCCAAGCTGTTTTGAGAACCAGCAAGCGGGCCTGTTCGATCTCGATTCGCGAACGGGCAATCCAGTCGGTCACTGCACCGTGTTCATGGAGGTTCTTGCCAAAGGTCTGCCGCTGCTTCGACCGTGCGATCATCAGTTCCAGCGCAAGCTCTGCTGCACCGATTGAACGCATACAATGGTGAATCCGACCGGGTCCAAGGCGGGCCTGGGCGAGCGTAAAGCCACTGCCTTCCTGGCCGAGCAGGTTGTTTACGGGCACTCGGACATTATCGAAGACTATCTCGCAGTGACCTTCAGGGGCATGGTGATTCATGATCCGGATGTTGCGCACAATGTTCACACCGGCTGTGTCTATTGGAATAAGCACCATGCTTTGTTGGCTGTGTCGCGCAGCTTCAGGATCAGTTTTCCCCATCAGGATAATCAGCCGGCAGTGGGGATGAGCCGCATTGGTGATAAACCATTTTCGGCCGCTGATCACGTATTCATCCCCCACCCGTTCAATGCGAGTCTGGATATTGGTGGCATCGGATGACGCCACATCGGGTTCTGTCATCGCAAACGCTGATCGAATTTCACCCTGCAGCAGCGGACGCAGCCATTGCTCGTACTGTTCAGGTGTTGCGAACATATGCAGCAGCTCCATGTTGCCGGTGTCGGGTGCATTGCAGTTGAATACTTCAGATGCCCAGGCCACACGGCCCATGATTTCAGCGAGTGGTGCGTATTCCAGGTTGCTAAGACGAGTTCCGGGTTCTTCTTCCCGAAGACCCGGTAGAAAAAGGTTCCAAAGCCCGTGCTCACGCGCTCGGGATTTCAAGGGATCCATAAAGGAGACTGGAAACTGGCCTTGCTCTATCTCTTCGTGCCACAGCCGGATTCGAGGCACGATATGTTCAGTCATGAAGGCATTGATTCTGGCGCGTAGTGCCTCGACCTTGGGTGTGTAGGCAAAATTCATCGGTCAACCGTATTTCGATCAGGTGTTCTCATCGCTGAGGATGTGTTCGGCCAACTCAGCCAGAGGACGGACCATGCCGCCCATTTTTGCTGCCCGTTCGTTTGACGCATTCCCGTCAAGCGAACGTTTGTAGACACCCTGTAATATCGCGGACAGCCGGAACAAAGAGAAGGCGATGTAGTAGGGCCAGTTATCGATACCGGAAATTCCGCGCAGCTGGCAGTATCGGTCAAGCATCTGTGCTTCTTCCGGTATACCCAGAGCGCGACGGTCTTTGCCGCCGAGCCCCTGAATGTGCTGGCCCGGTGTGATGCGCAGACCCATACAGAAATAAGCCAGGTCTGCCAGGGGGTGACCGACTGTCGAGATTTCCCAGTCGATCACCGCCAGAATCCGGTATTCTCGGTCGTGAAAAATCATGTTGTCCAGCCGGTAATCGCCGTGTATTAAACCATTCTGACCATCGTCCGGCGGCGAATGTGCGGGCAGCCAGGTCATCAGGTGTTCCATCGCCGCAATTTGCTCGGTCTCACTGGCACGATACTGTTTGCTCCAGCGGCCAGTCTGGCGATCGAAGTAGCTCCCGGGACGTCCAAAGTCTTCAAGGCCAACAGCAACATGATCTACGCTGTGCAGTTCTGCGAGAACCCGGATGATCTCGTTATAAAGTTGGCCCCGGTCGGATGTGGCCAGTTCTGGTAGAGACGGATCCCAGAATATTCGGCCTTCAACGCAGCTCATGATATAGAACATCGTGTCGAATACGTTGTCGTCTTCACACAGCGTGTACATCTGCGGTACGGGTACAGCCGTATCGGCCAGCGCCTGCATAATTCGATACTCACGATCCACAGCGTGGGCCGACTTAAGCAACTGGCCCGAAGGTTTTCGACGCAGCACATAACGGCCGCTGCGAGCGTGCACCAGATAGGTTGGATTGGACTGACCAGTGGAGAATTTCTCGATAGATTCAAACCTTGAAAACCCGGATACGTTCGACTCTAGCCAGGGTGCAAGGCGAGTGGTATCGGGTGAAGGGACAGAAGTCATGGGCTATGTTCGAGTGTAGCCAATTCCGACCAGTTGGTCTGAAGCCACAGCTTCAGTTGCCAGCTATCAGGTCAGTGGAAACACCATATTAAACAGTTTTCTGTTCACGTCAAAATGTCAGCCAGGTTGCCTACGTTCACGTTCTTTTTCCTGTTCTTGCCAAAGGCTTGCGTAAAGTCCGCGCTGGGCCAACAGTTGCTGGTGGGTACCGTGTTCGATGATTCGGCCATCATCCAGCACCAGGATTCGATCGGCCGAGACCACGGTAGATAACCGGTGGGCAATGGTGAGGGTGCTCCGTCCGCTGGAAATTTCATCCAAGTTCGTTTGTATATCGGTTTCTGTTGCACTGTCCAGAGAAGAGGTGGCTTCGTCAAAGAAAAACACTGCCGGGTTTTTGAGTACGGCCCGGGCAATTGCGACACGTTGTTTTTCGCCACCGGAGAGCTTCAAACCTCGCTCACCGACACGGGTCTGATAGCCAGAGGGCAGTTGGGCAATAAAGTCGTGAATCCTCGCTGTACGGGCGGCTTCGTAGATATGCTGTTCGTCAGCGCTCGGATCACCGTAGGCAATGTTGTAATAGATCGTATCGTTGAACAGAACGGTATCCTGCGGGACCACGCCGATAGCACCGCGCAGCGACGCCTGTGTAATTTCCTGCAGATCGAGGCCGTCGACTGCGATTCGACCAGAATTAGGCTCATAAAATCGCAGCAGCAGACGGCTGATCGTCGACTTACCGGCGCCTGTGGGACCGACAATAGCTACCTTTTCTCCCGCTTTCACTTGAAAGCTGATGCCGTGCAGAATCACCCTGTGCGCGTCGTAGCCGAAATGAACGTCGGTGAATCTGATGTCACCCCGGGGTGAGTCCAGGGCCTGCGCACCCGGCAGGTCTTTGATCTCCGGCACCTCTTCCAGGAGAGTAAACATGTTTTCCATATCGACCAGAGCCTGCCGTATTTCACGGTATACCGTGCCAAGAAAATTCAGCGGGATGGACAGCTGCATCAAATAGGTGTTCACAACAACAAATCCTCCGACAGTCATCGTGCCGTTATGGATATTCAGGGCGGCCATGATCAGCATGATTGTGATACCGCTGATTACGACGACCGCCTGGCTGACATTCAGGAGAGACAGGCTTTCACGGCTTTTGACTGCGGCTTGCTCATAAGTTTTTAGTGCCTCGTCGACCCGTGCCAGTTCATGCGATTCGTTGTTGAAATATCGTACTGTCTCAAAGTTAAGCAGACTGTCGACCTGGCGTGTACTGGCTTCATTTTCCGCATCGTTCATTTTTCGCCGGATACGTATACGCCAGGCCGTGATACCAAAGGTCAGCCATACATAGATACCTATGGTGACTGCGGTAACCAGTGCATAAGAGATACCGTACAGGTACCAGAGAATGCCGCAGACCAGTAACACCTCGAACAGGGTCGGCAGGATGTTAAACGCGACGAAAGACAGCAAAAACTGTATACCCGTGGTACCCCGGTCGATAAATCGGTTCAGCGCACCGGTCTTTCTCTCGAGGTGAAAGCGTATCGATAGTGCGTGCAGATGATTGAAGACCTTGATGGCGACCTGCCGGACAGCATGCTGGGAGACTCTGGCAAAGATCGCATCTCTGATCTCGTTAAAGACGATATAAGAAAGGCGTGCCAGTCCGTAAGCCGCGAGTGCGGCAATGGGAATGCCAAACAGCAGATCCATCTGGTCTTCCAGGTTCGAAAGTGTGTCCACGGCCCAACCAAGAACCAGGGGCACGGTGAGATTTGCCAGTTTGGCCAGGACCAGGCTGACCACAGCCACCACGACACGAGCCTTGAGGTCTTTGCGCCCTACCGGCCAGAAAAAAGGCAACAACAGCGCACAGGTCTTCCACAGGTTCCCGTTTTCCTCATGAGACGGGGACACCGGCGGTGTGTCGGGTTCGGTTTTCATCAGTGCTGACGGATCGTAACTCTGGTTATGGAAAGCGGGATCGCATCACCGTAACGATTCTCGGTTTTCCTGATCTGTTTTTTCGATTATGATCTGTTTTGATCGACTTGGAGGACCTTATGTATCTTGAACTTGCGCCGGCCAAAGCACACGAGACGATATCAGACGAAGAAGTCACGCTCGTTGACATACGGGATCCTGAGTCATATCAGGCGGCTCACCTGGTTGATGCCGTGCATATCAATGATGCCAATATTCATGAGTTTCTCGAAACTGCCGACAGACAGCAGCCACTGATTGTCTACTGTTACCACGGAATTTCCAGTGCCGGTGCTGCGTCGTTCTTCTCGGAACAGGGGTTCGAAAAGGTTTCCCACATCGAGGGTGGTTTCGAGGCTTGGCAACAGAGCGGTCTGCCGACCTGTAGTGGCTAAGGCCTATAGGTGGGGGCCAGCTCGTGCAATTCAATGCAACGATATCCAACACTATGTAATCAAGAACCCCACAGGTATACGGAAAATAGCGTACCCATTGGGCGGTCCCTTACTTCACACGGCAGGGGTCGCTGGTTCAAATTCAGCCGCGCCCACCAATTTTCAAAGAGCAGGACCTGACTCATCCGACGTGGTGTCCATCAAAGTGCTCAAGAGATGTTCAACGGGGGTTCCGACATCAGTGCCGCTTGTTCGCGCAGATCAAGAATGTGTTGCTCCCAGCAGCGTTGTGAGTTGAACCACGGAAATGCTCTGGGGAACGCCGGGTCAGTCCATCGCCGGGCGAGCCAGGCATAGTGATGGATCAGTCGCAGTGTTCGCAGTGCTTCGACAAGGTGTAGCTGGCGAGCATCGAATTCATAGAACCGGGTGTATCCCTCGAGCAGTCGAGCAAGGGTAGCCTCCTGGTCGGTTCGGTCTCCGGACAAGAACATCCACAGGTCCTGAATAGCTGGTGTCATACGGGAATCGTCCAGGTCGACAAGATGAGGACCATCATCGATCCATAGGATATTACCGATGTGACAGTCGCCGTGCGTACGAATTAGATCGACTGATCCAGCACGCTCATAGCACCAGCCAATCTGCTGGATCAGATTGTCGGTGAGTGACTGATAAGCCGCTTCCAGATCTTTTGGTATGAAGTCATGCGCCAGAATGAACTGGCACGACTCAACGCCGAACGTGGTTACATCGAGCGTGGGCCGATGTTCGTAGGCGCGTATACATCCTCGCGCATGCAATCGTCCTAGAAATCGTCCAAGCTGACGCTGATGTTCAGGGTTTTCAAGATCGGGGGCGCGCCCGCCGCGGCGTGGAAACAGTGCGAAGCGGTAGGAGCCATACTGGAACAGGGTTTCTCCACGTGTGTCTGGGATGGGTGCAATTAAAGCGATGTCATCAGCAGCCAATTCCAGAGCAAACGTATGCTCTTCACCGATCATGGCGTCAGTCCATCGTTGTGGCCGGTAGAATTTTGCGATTAATGCTTTGTTATCTTCTACGCCAACCTGGTAAACCCGGTTCTCAAAGCTGTTCAGTACCAGCAGGTGGCCGTCGCAGGTGTAACCACGGCTTTCGACCGCTGCCAGCACTTCATCCGGGCCCAGGTTCTGATAATCGAGAACGGCGTCAGTGTGCATGCTCAAGCTCTGGTCTCAGATGGCCTCGGAACATCTACAGGATGACTCTTCCGGATTCGTAGTGCCAGGACAACCAACACAGCGGCGGCAGCAGTATAGGCTGCGAAATAAAGGCACACAGTGCTGAGCGGAACGCCAAGGTCGGCCAGCCACCCCATGAGGGCCGGGCCGATTGCAGACGACAGGACCATCGCGGACGCGTAAAGACTTTTAATCGCACCGATGTGGCCCACGCCGTAGAGTTCGGCCCACAGCGCTGAGACCACCGTGAAATAAAGACCGGACTGTATACCCAGTAGCAGCATATAGGGTACGACACCCCACGCACTGTCGATAAGGCCAATAGTCATCATCGCCAGTACGAGCGGGGTCAATAGGTAAGGCATGATGCGAATGGCACTCAACC
>Ga0310120_10001556_pt1 | contig 17249 bp, 10 predicted proteins | sample CB27_AW_983_MG_FD_203506 | JGI IMG/M metagenome (GOLD analysis project Ga0310120, IMG submission 203506) | Marine microbial communities from Western Arctic Ocean, Canada - CB27_AW_983 | ecosystem: Environmental > Aquatic > Marine > Oceanic | place: Canada: Western Arctic Ocean | collected...
GCGCCAGGAAGGCGGATTGGCGAACGTACGAATCGGTCGAACGTGCCGGGCCACTGGCGATCTTCGACAGGTTGGGAGCGGGACCGGCCGCCTGGGCGATCACGGCAAATTGCTGAACCCGGGGATCCCGGTCGGACAACAGACGGTCCCAGAATCCCTTCAGGTCCCCGTCGACACCAAAGCATTCGGCCAACGCTCGCGTTGCGACGCCCCGGGCGGGTGAGTCGCTGTCTCGGACCAGGTCGACCAGGCGAGGGACCACCTTCCGGCGGTCGACCCAGCCGAGTCGTGCCGAGTGAGCGGCCAGCCAGACCAGGTGAGGATACTCGGGCCGATCCGGTTTCGAGGCCGCCAGTCGGTCGACCACCTCTGCCACCGCACCACGACCTCGCCTGACCAGTTCGACGTAGGCTCGCCGTGCCGGCCACGACGCGCCCCGGCCGAGTTCAGCAAACAGCTGTTGCGGGGAGGCCTCGAGCATGTCGAAACCCCGGAAACGATGTCGACCGGCGGGGTCCTTTCGCCGGATCATCAGCAGCTCGCTGCGGTAAACCGGCGACCCCTCGTTGTGAGCCATGTAAGCCAGCGTCACGAAGACATTTCCGCCCCGCCCCACGGCGACCCCGACCGGGCGGGCGGTGTCGAGTCCTTCGAGCAACACGTGTTCGGTGGCCTGGAACGTCGCCCCGTGCCGGCGAACCTCGTAACGCGTCACCGCCCGACGCCCCCAGCGGGCCAGCAACAGGTTGCCGCGGTACCGGTCCGGCAACCCGGGCTCGTCGTAGTACGTCTGGCCGACCGGGATACCGCGACCCATGTCCTGGACCATCGTCCGCAGCAGATCGGCGCGGTCAGGGGTCTTTGTCGGCATCCACCCGCGTGGCCACCCGAAATCGGCACCGGGCGTGACGTGCAGCAGCCGGCCGGGCACGTAGTCCAGCGGAAGACCCTCGTGGTCGTTGTCGTGAGTGAACAGGTTCCAGCGGCTGTCAAACACCAGTCCGCAACTGTTCCGTGTGCCGCGGGCCACGACCTGTAGATCACTGCCGTCGGGACGACACCGCAACACGCCGCCGACACCCGTGTAGGGGACCTTCGTCCCCTCGGGCTGGCAGAAGAACGTCCAGTGACCCCAGTGATCGGGTCGACGGAAATCACCGTAGAAGACCAGCATGTCGCCCAGCGACAGGTAGAGGTAACCGTCGGGTCCCCAGGCCAGGCCGTGGAAGCACTGGTGAGGATGGTAGTCGGGGTGTCCCCAGATCAACCGCCTGGCTCGGACCCCGCTCCGTTTCGTGACGGCACCGGGCAGCAGGTACAACGCCCGGTTGGTCATGGCATACAGGTCGTTGCCGCGAATCTCGATGTCGTAGACCCACGAGTCGGCCGGAAACCGGAAGATCTCCTGCCGTTTGCCCAGCCCGCCGGCGGTCGACTTGTCGTCCGGCTCGTAGACGAAAATCGCTTCTCGTCCTCCGACGAACAACCGCCCGGCCGCATCGGCCCGCATCGACAGGAACGATTCGCGTGGCGAACTGTCGATCGGGACGACCTCGAGCGCGGGGTCGGTCAACCGGTACTCGACCCGTGCGGCCATGACGGTCGAGGCCAGCAGGTTGAGCACGAGCAGAAACGCCAACCGCAGGCCGCGGGGTGGCCCGCTGCGCAGCTTCGTCATGGTCATGTCTCGATCAGGGTCATCGTTGCCGGGCTGGACACGTTCGCCGATCACCGGAACCGGATCGAAAACAACTCGGCGTTGCGGATCACGAAACGCAGCTTGATCGGAGTTCCTGACAACCGGGCCAGGTCGGGCTGCCCCTTCCAGGTCACCCGCGCGGCCAGTTGATCGCCCTTCAGTGGCACGCAGTCGGAGGCGGTGAAGCCGTCGATCGGGGTCCCCGCACCATCAAGCAACTCGACACGGATCGACCCGTCCCTGGATCGTGCCCGGTGGTTGACCACCAGTTGACGTCCCTTGAACGTCAGGACCCTGGTTGTCAATCCGCCCCGTTCAGCCCGGACCGACACCAGGCCGTCCTTGCGGTAGACGAATCGACGCACCCGGCTGTCGGGCCCCTCGTAGTAGGCCTCGGTCGCATACACCGAAAACTCGCCGGGCCGTCCCGGCAATTCGACAACCCCCCAGGTCATGTAGTTGCTGCGATTGCCGCCCCGGTCCTTGGGTGCCGTCTCGGGCACGACCGGTTCGGCCCAGCGACGGAAGTTGATCCCGTCGCGGCTGGTCATCATCACCGGCTCGACCCGGCTCCCGGCGTTGGGCAGGTAACGGGTCGGGAATCCCAGCAGGATGTGATCGGCCCCGGGGTAGTTGCGGACCGCATTGGTGTAGAGATGCTCCGAGGGGGTCCCCTTGGGGAACTTCAACAGCACCGGCTCGGTCCACGAACGGTAGTCACGGGATGTCTCGGTCATGATCGCCCGCACACCTCCGACGAAGATCCGGTGGTAGGCCCGGTACAGTCCGACATGGGGATCGAAGAATGCCAGGTTCTGCGAATCGAATGCGCCCTTGGTGATCACCGGACCATCAGCCATCAGCTTCCAGTGGATCGCATCGGGCGACTGGAAGATGTACAGCCCCCGCTTGCCCTGAGATCGTCCGGCAGAAATCGCCTTGTAACGGGCCTCGCGTGGACACTTCGGGTTTGCGTCCTTGAAGACGGCGAAGCAGTGCGTGCCGATGCCGTCCCAGACAATGTTGTTCTTCCTGGAACCCTGGAAATCGAACAGGCCCAGTTCCGGCTTCGTCCAGTGGATCCCGTCACGACTCTCCGCATAACAGGTCACCTCGCGGTGCGTCCGCTTCATCTTCGGGTCGGCATGCGACCCCCGGTAGTACATCCGGAACAGGTCCCCGTCGCGGAAGACGGTGTAATACGCCGACGTGTTCCCTTCCCACGGCTTGCCCGTGACCAGCACGACTTCCTTGGGTGCCGGCCGGTGCATCACCTGGGCGGCGTCCCCGGAAAACGAATCGACCAGGAACCGATCGACAAGCGGTTCGAGTCTCGAACCGATCGCCAGCGGCTTGGCGGCCACCCCCGACTGCGGACAGGCAACAACGGCCAGGATCAGCGAAATCAGGCAACGCATCGGGACGACCTCCAGAAACTGAACGACGACCGGCATTGTGCCACGCCGGTCGCCGGCGAGCCAACCGTACGCCGATTCGCAGAGAGTTCGTCGCGGGCGGAGTTGACAACCGCCGGCCGTGAGATTCCCTTCGGGGGATGCCGTGGTTTCGACTGATCCTGATTGGTGCCTACCTGCTGTTGCTGGTGCACCACGGCCGTGAAGGCTCCAGGAAAACCCGTTCCCTGTCCGACTACCTGGTCGCCGGCCGCAGCCTCGGCGGCGTGGTGATCGCTTTCTCGTTCTACGCCACCTTTGTCAGCACCAACAGCTTCATCGGCCAGGCGGGCAAGAGCTGGGAAGCGGGGCTGGCCTGGTGGTTGAAGGTCGGCATTTACGGGCCGTTGTGCTGGCTGAGCTGGCGGGTGGTCGCGCCGCGTTTCTACCGACGCTCTCGCGAGTACCAGTCCCTGACCGTCGCCGATTTCCTGGGAGCCCGCTACCGATCGGTGGCCGTACGACGGATCACTGCCGTGGTCATCCTGCTCGCCTCGGGACTGTACCTGGTCGCCATCTACAAGGGCTCCTCGATTGCGCTCTCGCAGTTCCTCGGCCTGACCTACACCGTCTCGGCGGTCGCCGTCTTCGCCGTGGTGACCATCTACACGCTGTTGGGGGGATTTCGGTCGGTCGTTCTCACCGACAGTTTCCAGGGACTGTTGATGATCATCGGTGCCGTGTTGATCCTCTTCGCCGTGCTTTCCCGGGGCGGCGGTCTCGGGCCGATGATCGATCAACTCGAAACGATCGATCCTCGACTGGTCTCCTGGAACGGTCCCACCCCATTGCTGGTGATCCTGGGCATCGGCCTGGCCGGGGGACTGAAGCTGCTGGTCGACCCGCGGCAGATCTCCAGGATCTACGGCCTGAAGGACGAACGGGCCCTGAAGACCGCCCGGATCGTGGCCCCGATCCTGATCACCGTGACCTACGCCTGCCTGCTGCCGGTCGGTGCCCTGGCCCGGACAATCGTCCCGCCCGAGATGGCGGCCACGATCACCGCGGACACCGACCAGTTGACCCCCTACCTGCTGGGCCAGGCCGAGATCCTGGGCCCGACGGCCAGCAGCTTCTTCCTGCTGGTGCTGCTGGCCGCAGCCATGTCGTCGCTCGACTCGGTGCTGCTGGTCACCGCCAGCGCGATCACCCGCGACCTGCAACTGCTCTCCGATGACGACCCCCGGGCGATCGGCCGCACCCGGGCATGGGTGGTGGCCGTTTCGCTGGCCGCGATGGTCGTGGCGCTGAACCCATTTGCCGACATCGTCGAGATCACCGCCTTCTCCGGCTCGCTCTACGCCGCCTGCTTCCTCTCGACCATGGTCCTGGGCCTCTACTGGAATCGCCCGGGGGCCCCTGCGGCCATCGCCGCGATGGTCACCGGCGGCCTGTCGGTCATCGCCTGGTGGCTGGCCAAGCGGTCCGGCTGGACGGACCTCCACGAGGTCTACGTCGGGCTGGTCGTCTCGACGGTTGTCTACGTGGCCGCCGCGCTGATCGGCCCAGCTCGAAAAGCACCACCCCTCCCTCAAAACGACAGGCTGACGCCATGACACGACAACTGACCATCGGAGCCGCACAGTCGGGACCGATCCCACGCGACCAGTCGCGAGCCGACGCTCTCGAGCGACTGATCGTGATGCTGCGAGAGGGGCACAAGCGGGGCTGTGAACTGGTCGTCTTCACCGAGTGTGCCCTGACAGCCTTCTTCCCTCACTGGTTGATCGAGGACCCGGCCGAACTGGACGCCTACTTCGATTCCCAGGTGCCCGGCCCCGACACCCAGGCCCTGTTCGACGAGGCCCGGCGGCTGGGCATCGGCTTTCACCTGGGATTTGCCGAATTGGCCGAGGTCGACGGGCAGGTCCGCCACTTCAACAGCTCGATCCTGGTCGGACCCGACGGAGCCGAAATCGGCCGCTTCCGCAAGATCCACCTGCCCGGCTACAGCGAACCCCGTCCGGATCATCCCTTCCAGAATCTCGAGAAACGGTACTTCGACGTCGGCGACCTGGGCTTCCGCACGTGGCGGGCCTTTGGCGGCACGGTGGGTTTGTGTATCTGCAACGACCGCCGCTGGCCCGAGACCTACCGCGTGCTGGGACTGCGGGGGGCCGAACTGATCCTGCTGGGCTACAACACGCCGTCGAATAATCCCGACTACCCCGAGATGAATGCGCTGGTGCCCTTCCACAACCGTCTGTCGATGCAGGCGGGGGCCTACCAGAACGGAGCCTGGGTGGTCGGGGTGGCCAAGGCGGGCGAGGAGGAGGGGGTGATGCAGCTGGGGCAGACGATGATCATCGCCCCTTCCGGCGAGGTCGTCGCCCAGGCCACGACACTCGAGGACGAACTGATCATCCACACCTGCGACCTCGACGCGACGCGACCGTACAAGGAGGGCATCTTCCACTTCGGGAAGAACCGGCGGATCGAGCACTACGGGCCGATCACGAGCCAGACAGAAGCCGAGGCACCTGGTTGAGCTCGAAGCGGTCGAGCAACCCGTCCAGCTCGTCGGCCACCTGGTGGCTGAGCGGAATGCCCTGCTCCAGCCGGGTCTCGCGACAGGCCAGTTCCTTGTCGCCGGCCACCATCACCGGCTGCGACGCATCGATCGGCTCGGTCCCGCGGACCTGCTCGACCAGCCGGTCGACCCGCGAGCAGAAATCGTCCAACGGCAGGAACCGCTCGACATCGATCGCCACGTAGAACCCGTTGCTGATCAGCGGGTCCTGCCCGTAGGCAATCATCGTGGGAACGTCCCGACCGAACAGCCCGCCGGAAAGCACCCCCGTGAGGATCTCGATCATCATCGCCAGCCCGAACCCCTTGTAGCCCCCGGTCCACTGGTAAAACCCGTTGTCGATCACCTCGGCCGGATCGGTACACGGTTGCCCGTCGCGATCCAGCCCCCAGTCAGCCGGAATCGGCTGGCCAAGTTTTCGGGCGAGCCGGATCTTGCCTGCGGCCACCGTCGTGGTGGCCATGTCCAGGGCAACCGGGTGCGGCCCGCCCGAGGGGGCGGCGATGCTGATCGGGTTGGTCGCTGCCACCGGTTCCAGTCCTCCGAAGGGCGGGGTCATGCACGGGCCGTTGTTCATCGCGATCCCGATCAGCCCCTGCCGGGCGGCTCGCATCGTGTACCAGCCCAGCAGGCCGGTGTGCGAAACATTCCGCAACGAAACGCAGGCGATGCCCGTTTCGGCCGAGAGCGCAATCGCGCGGTCCATCGCCTGCTTGGCAGCGATGATCCCGATGCCGCTGTCACCGTCCATCAGAGCCGTCGCGCCCGATTCCCGCTCGACAGTGACATCGGGTCGAGGGCGGACGTGCCCCGCGTCGATCATGTCCAGGTACCCGCTCAAACGGGTCACGCCATGAGAATCGACACCCCGCAGATCCGCTTCGACCAGGACCTCGGCCACCAACGCCGCGTCGACTGGGAAGAACGTGGCGACCTCAAGAATCGCCGCGGCCAGGCCCTGAAGCCGCTTGGGGTCGACGAGGACCGAAACGCTTTCCACCCCCCCCTTCGTCATCCGATAATCTTCCCCGGTTCCGGATCGGATGGTCCGTCCTCAGCCTCGATTTGCGCCTTGGCCGTATCAACCTCGTCGGATCGCACCCAGTACAACAGCAGCAACGGCACCAGCGAAAGGACACCGACGTCCCAGAAGGTCGCTTGGTAGGAAAGCGTGATCGGATCGACAACCGAATCGTTGTTGACGAACTGCTGATAAAACCCCGAACGAAGCGGTCCGGCCAACCAGTTCCCGGCCATGTGTGAGACGTTGCTCAGAGTCATGTACACCGTGAAGACAGTCCCGGCCGAATGGGTCCACGTGATCCGCATCGCCAGCGAGAGAAACCCGACCGAGCCAACGACGTTGAGCCCTTCGAACGCCAGCACGTAGGCGGTCGTGAACATCCGGTCGTGCCACAAGTGCGGCAGCGACCCGAACAGTATCGTCACCATCGCGAATCCGCCAAATCCGACGATCAGAATTATCCGCCGACCGAACCGGTCGGCCAGGAATCCACCGAGGACTGCGGCCAGGATGATCGCCGGCAACGCATACATGCCTGAGGCTGTGGAGTATTCGGTGTGCTTCCAGCCCAGTTGCTTGGTGAACAAGGTCAGCGCGATCGTCTCGTTGACTCCCGATCCGAGCAGCTTCGTCAGTGTGAAGATCACGAAGACCCACAGCGGCGTCAGCGAGAAGGCCCGCTTCATGTCAGCCCAAAGTGCCTTCGGGTTCCGTACGCTCTCGTGTGCCTCTGGCTGCTGTTGATCCATTCCCGGTGCGCCGGCCTCGACCGGGCCACTCTCACTGACCTCGCGACGGCGGTCGTCGGCCGGCACCTCGCCGAAGTCCGCCAACGACTGATCTCCCCGAGCCCGCCACCACCCGGTCCAGGGAAACATCCACTCGCTCGGCCGCTCGAGAATGAAGAGCGGAATGAGCATGATGAACAGCAGCAGCACGGTCTGGATCGCGATACAAGCATCCAGCCCATGGAACTCCAACACAAATGCCAACCCGGTCATCCCGGCGCCGCGGCCGACCATCTTCGCCCCCCACATCAGGCCATTCATCTTCCCCTGCTCGTCGGGCGGCAGTAAGTCGACGGCCATGGCATCCGTGCACACGTCCTGTATCGACGTGAAAATGTTGTGGATGACGTACATCCAGACCAGCAGGTCGATGTTGCCCGGCAGGTCCTCGATGCCGAGCATGCCCAGCAGCGTCACGGACATCAACAACTCGGCCGCCAGGATCCATGGCCGCCGCCGACCCATCGGCCGGAAGGTGAACGTGTCCATGATCGGGGCCCAGATCAGCTTCAGCGACCACGGCCAGAGGATCACACCTTTGAGATAACCGATCTCGGATTCGCCAACACCGTACTCGGTCACCAGGAACGCCGGCAGCGTTACTGCCATGAATCCCCAAGGAATCCCCTGCGCAAAGTAGAGCGCGCAGAAGGTGATGATTCGGTGCGTGCGGTTGTTGGATAGAGCCACCGGCGAGTGCTCCGAAACGAGGCGTGGCCATCGGACCCGACAGGGGCCGACAGGGCAGCATGAACGACCCGGCGATCGATTCCAAGCCACTGCCCCGCATGCAATCGCCCGATTGCAATTCGGCCAGCCGTCGGTCATCGTGCCGGTCCGCTCACGACGCCCGGAACATCCGCAATGACCGACCCCGTCACGCTGAACGTCACGATCAACGGCACCGGGTTCGCCGGCGACTACACCGCCCGCACCTACGGACTGATCCCCCACCGCAACGGCGTCGACATCCGTCTGGCCGGCGTCACCAGCGGCCGGATGGAGAACGCCGAACGGTTTGCGGATTCACACGGTGTCGAAACCGCCTACGCCACGCACGCAGAAATGCTCGAATCGGTGCAACCGACCATCGACAACATCGCCTGCGCCAACGCGGCCCACGGGCCGTACACCATCGAGGCCGCCCGGGCCGGTGTGCCGGTGATCGTGCTCGAAAAACCGCCGGTCGTCTGGCCGGGCTACACCCAGGATCGCACCGCCGACGCCGCGACCCGCAAACGCGAGTCGATGGACTACCTGGCCGAGGTGCTCGACGAGGTCGCCGGCTCGGGTAGCCGACTGCTCTACGCCGAGGACTTCGTCTACGTCGATGGTGTGAAGGGACTGGTCGAGGTGCTGATCGAGGCGATCGCCGGTGGACAGGGTCGCGTGCTGTGGCAGCAGGGTGTCTGCGCCCACCAGGGATCCCACGCCCCCGCCTACGACACCCCCGCGCTCTCCGGCGGCGGGGCCCTGTTCAACAAGGCCTGCCACCCGCTGGGACCCTGCCTGTACCTGAAACAGGCCGAGGGCATCATCCGAGACGGGCGTCCGATCCGCCCCGTCTCGGTCACCGCCGTCGCCCTACAGGTGCTCAAGCACCAGCCCGAGGCCTCGGGCCGACATTTTCGGGTGCTGCAGAATGTCGACGACTTCGGACGGATCACCGTCGTCTTCGACGACCACACCGTGGCCGAGGTCGTCGGATCGGACCTCAGCATCAGCGGCATCCGCAACGAACTGCGAGTGATCACCGACTTCGCGCAGTACGACATGCGGATCAATCCCAACAACGAGAACGAGCTGTTCCTGCCCGATGCCGCGGCCGCCGGAGACCTGCTACTCCGTGAGAAACTTCCCACCGCCCAGGGCACCAGCTTCCCCCAACCCAACCAGTTTCATGCTCACGGATACGTCAACGAAATGAACGATGCGGTCGACTGCGCACTGGACCCCGACCGGGCCCCGCAATCCGGGCCGCTGATGGCCTGGGACACCATGGCCGTGCTGATGGCCGCCTACGAATCGGCCGAGGCCGACGCGACGATGATCGACATTTCCGAGTACACCCACGGACGGGAATTCGATCCGGACACGCTGCCCGACCCCCGCCAGTTCGGGGCCGTCTTTCAGAGGCAGTAGTCACGACACCGCAGACGAGCGAGCCGAGAAGACCCCCGGAGACCAACCATCTCGACATCAGTTCAGACCAGTGATTGCGTGGTTGTCGGCCTGGGCGCCATGGGGTCCTCGGCGCTGTATCACCTCGCGCGTCGCGGTGCCGACGTCGTGGGCGTCGAGCAGTTCGAACCGGGCCACGTCCGCGGCAGTTCGCACGGACACTCGCGGGTCTTCCGCACCACCTACGACGATCCGCTGTATGTCGAACTGGCCCGCGAGTCGCTGGGCATGTGGCGCGACCTGGAAACCGAAGCCGAGGTCGATCTGCTGGAACTGTGCGGCCTGTTGATCTTCGCCGGACGCGACAACGACCGTTTCGCCCGCACGCTGCGGATGCTGGCCGAAGCCGGGTTGCCCCATGACCTGCTGGCCGGCCCGGACGTTTCGCAGCGATTCCCGAGCTTCAGGTTGACCGAGACACAGCACGCCTTCTTCGCCCGTGAAAACGGATTCCTGCGAGCCGATCGCGTGCTCGAGACGTTGCGGAACCGTGCCGGGACCCACGGAGCCGTTCGACGGGACGGGTGCCGGGTCGAATCCATCGAGAAGCTGGACTCCGGGCTGCGGGTGACGACCGACCAGGGCACGATCGACACGGCACGGGTCATCATCACTGCAGGAGCCTGGCTGGATCGACTGGCCGGGGATCTCGGCTGGGATCTGGAGGTCACCCGCGAAGAGAAGATCTACCTGCCGGTCGGAGACCCGACCCGGGTCACCTCGGATGTCTTTCCCTGCTTCTGCGAATACGACACCTCGAACTACGGTTTCCCGACCCTGGACGGCCGGACGATCAAGGTGGCGGCCGACCACACAGGTCGCCGGGTCGATCCCGATGCGGTCGACCGCGACGTCACCGCCGAGGGGGTTCGCCGGTTGTACGACTGGGTCGAGCGTTGGCAGCCGGGCCTGGTCGGTGCCGACGGCCGCGGCGAGGTCTGCCTGTACACCAACACCCCCGACCACGACTTCCTGATCGGGCCGCACCCGTCTGACGATCGCCTGGTCCTCGGCGGCGGGTTTTCCGGCCATGGTTTCAAGTTCTCGATCCTCGTCGGCGACATCCTGGCCGACCTCGTCCTCGACGGTCACACCACTCGTCGGATCATCCGCTTTGCCGTCGACCGTTTCCTGTAGACAACCGGCCAAAAACTCACCAGTTTATGGATTAGGCGCCCAAGACAAACGGTCCGTCGTCGAATACCCAGACGGGGTCCGTCGGGGTGTCGCCGGTCAAAGGAGAAGTTGGATGCGTAGACGATTGAGAATCCTGGTGGGGTTGATGGCCTGGGGCGGCGGCCTGGTCGGCATCGGGTGGTTGGCCAACAACCAGGCTGACAAGGCTCTGGGCCAACGCGTGGCACCCCAGTTGTGGCAGTACGCTTCGGGCAGCCGCTCCTCGGTACCGCTCGAAATATCCGACCAGCTCGATCTGCGTGGTGGCGACCCGATTTTTCTGTTCCCCAAGGATGGACGGTTGGTGCAGATCGGTGAAATCCGGTACACCGCCGGCCAGGAGACTCCCACGGCCCTGCTGTATTCCTCGGCCCCCACTCCGACATCCACCGACCAACTGGCCTGGTACTCCTCGCCCAATTCGATGGCCTGGATCGTCTCGACCCTGATGCCGGAGGCCAAGCAACAGCAGGTGTCGGCCCAGATCCGGCAGGCCGTCGAAGCTCACCACGAGAGCCTGCTGCAGGCCCTGCAACCGCTGGCCACAAAATCGCTGGATCGATCTCTCGAGATCGTCGAATCCGAACTGCCGGCTGCGATCCAGGCGCATCGTGCCGAATTCGACCGGATCGGGAACCGGTACCAGCGGCAGTTGATCGACAAGGAAGTGCTGCCGCTGGTCCGCCGCGAGATCTGGCCGATCGTGCGGCGACGTGCCAAGCCGATCGCCGACCGGATCGGCAGCGACCTCTGGAGTCGTGTCTCGCTGTGGCGGTTCACCTGGCGGTTCTTCTACGACAAGACACCGTTGTTGCCCAACCGCGGGAAGTTCCGCGACGAGTTCGACCGTTTCGTCGACAAGGAGGCGGTCCCCGTCCTGGCCGCGCACTCGAACGAAATCGTCAAGGTGGTCGAACAGGTGATCCGCGACGCGGCGGCTCACCCCGAGGTCCAGCAGGCGGCGCGACGCAGCGGCTCCAAGCTGCTCAAAGACCCCGAGCTTCGCAGCCTGCTCTGGAAAATCGTCCGTCGCACGGCCGTCGACAACCCGAAGTTCCGCCAGGCGCTGAAGGACACCTGGACGGGCGCCGAGGCCCGTATCCTGCTGGCTCGGGCCAGCCGACAATTCGAACCGACCGTGCGACGGATCGCCGAATTGCTGATCGGAACACCCGAGACGGGGATCACTCCCGAGTTCGCCCTGGTGCTGCGACACCAGGTCCTGGGAAAGGACCGTCGCTGGCTGGTACTCGAATCTGCTGCCGACACTCCGTCGACACAGCCGCTTCGGCCCAAACAGCCGCTGACGGTCGTGCGAGGCCATCGCCCCGGGAAACACCCCTTCCTGGCCCGCCTCGATGGACTCGATGACCGGGGACAATCCACGACCCAACGGGAACCACAACGGTGAACAGGATCCAGTCCGAACCGGATCTCGACACCGTCGAATCGTCCGAAATCGCGTCTGCCGGCGAGGAGATCGAATCCGTCGGTGCCGGCCTGTCGCTGGAGAGCGTCACGCTGGTCGCCGGGCGGCGGACACTGCTGCGGGATGTCACCGTCGACCTGCCGGCCGGCGGCATCGTACTGATCGTCGGTGTCAGCGGATCCGGAAAGTCGCAGTTGCTGCGGGCACTGGCCGGCTTGCCCTCCGACGACCCCGACAATGTCCGGCTCTCGGGCCGGATCACGATCGACGGAGACCCGGTGACGCGGGCGGCGGCCGGACGGCGGATCGGCATCGTCTTCCAGCGTTTTGCCCTCTTCGACGAACTGACACCGACCGAGAACGTGCAGTTCGCCAGTGATCACAGCCGCCGCCGCCGACAACCACTGTTCCGGGACAACGGTGGAGACCTGCTCGAGACACTCGAGGTCCCCCGGTCGGTCTCGACCCGCCACCTCAGTGGGGGCCAGCAGCAGCGGCTGGCGATCGCCCGCACGCTGGCCGCCGATCCCGACTGCCTGCTGTACGACGAACCCACCTCCGGACTCGACACCGCCACCGCTTCGCGGGTCGCCGACCTGATCCAGAAGACCCACAGAGCTCATCCCCGGACTTCGATCGTCGTCACCCACGATCTCGCCGCACTCGTCGGCATCGCCGACGTATTGTTTCTGCTCGATCCCGCCACGCAACAGCTCGTCGAAGTTCCCCGGGACAACTGGGAGTCTCCCGCGGACTTCCTGGTCCCGATCCCTCCGCCGACCGCCGACGCCCCGGCCGGTCCCGTGCCCAGGAGTCGAGTGGGCGATCTGCTGGCGGGAACCTCGCGGGTGGCCGAGGAACTGGTGGCAACGCCCCTGCGGCTGGTGCCCCGCTGGCCGTCGATCCGCTGGGGCCTGAGGTTCGCCGGCCACTCGGCCTGGCTGGTCGCCGGCCCCTCGGCGTGGATCTACATCGCGATCGCCGGCATGATCCTGGGCTACGTCACCACCTTCTTCACGTTCCACTTCCTGCCCTTCTCGCGGTACACCGAGCCGTTGCTGCGTGAGAACCTGCTGCACGCGATCGGCTTCGTGCTGTTCCGCGTGCTGGTGCCGGTGCTGGCCACGCTGTTGATCGCCGCACGCTGCGGTGCCGCGGTCGCCTCGGACGTCGGCGGCAAGTCCTACGGCCGGCAGGTCGACGCATTGCGGTCCTTCGGTGTCCGACCCGACCGCTACCTGCTGACCGGAACGCTGTGGGCCTTTTTGGTCGGCACGCCGTTGCTGGTCGCCGCCGCCTTCGTCCTGGCCCGCTGGACCAGCCTGGTCGTCTTCACCGCCCGCTTCCCCGAACTGGGTCCGGACTTCTGGCACCAGCACTTCCACTGGGACCTGCTGACCGGCGGCGGCCTGTGGAGGGGTACGACCTGGGTGCTGGCCCGCTGCCTGTGCTGTGGCCTGGGGGTCGGGCTGATCTCCTACCACCTGGGCATGCAACCCAAGTCCTCCAGCCACGACGTCAGCAACGGCGTCACCCGGACCATCCTCTGGTCGACCCTGCTGGTGCTGACGGTCCACTTCGTCTTCACGTTTTTCGAATTCATCCCCGACGGTTAGAGTGGCCCGCCCCGGACCGTCCGTGCCCCGGAGAGCGACCGATGACCGGCTCCAGCAACCCGGCCGACTACCTGGCCGAACACGACGAGCGGTTCACCCGCGAACTGCTCGAATTTCTCGCGATCCCCAGCATCTCGGCCCTGCCCGACCACGCCCCACACCTGGCCGCCGCCGCCGACTGGGTGGCCGACCGGTTGCGGCAGGCCGGAGTGCCCACCGTCGAAGTGCTCTCCGCCGGTGGCATCCCCACCGTCTACGGCGAGTGGCTGGCGGCGGGCGAGGCGGCTCCCACCATCCTCGTCTACGGCCACTTCGACACGCAGCCGGTCGACCCAGTCGAGTTGTGGACCGACCCGCCGTTCACACCGGTGATCCGCGACGAACGGATCTACGCCCGCGGGGCCTCCGACGACAAGGGGAACATGCTGATCCCGATCCTGGCTGCCGAGGCGTGGCTGCAGACTGTCGGATCGCTGCCGATCAACGTGAAGTTTCTGTTCGAGGGCGAGGAGGAGGTGGGGAGCCCGCATGTCGAGGAGTTCATTCTCGCGCACCGCCAGCGGCTGGCCTGCGACTACGTCGTCAGCGCCGACGGCGGACAGTGGAGCGAGGACCAGCCCAACCTGCTGGTCGGGTTCAAGGGCCTGTGTGCCGTGGAAATCGACCTGGTCGGACCCAACCGTGACCTCCATTCGGGACAGTACGGCGGCACCGTGCAGAACCCGATCCATGCCCTCGCCCGACTGGTGGCCTCGATGCGCGACGACCAGGGCCGGATCACCATCGACGGCTTCTACGACCAGGTGATCACGCCCGGGGAGGCCGATCGCGAACAGATCGCCACCATCCCCCAGGACGACGCGAGTTACGCCGACGGGCTGGGAGTCGACGAGCTGTTCGGTGAACCCGGATACTCGACGCTCGAACGTGCCTGGTGCCGTCCGACCCTCGAGGTCAACGGGACATGGGGCGGGTTCACCGACGACGGGGTCAAGACCGTGTTGCCATCCGAGGCCCACGCCAAGATCACCTGCCGGTTGGTGCCCGACCAGGACCCGGCGATGGTTGCCGAGTGCATCCGCCGCCACGTCCAGCAACACGTTCCGCCGGGAGTGACCGCGACCACGACAATCAGCGAATCGGGCGCCCGACCGTACCTGGTGCCCGGCGACCATCCCGGCAACCTGGCCGCCGGCGACGTGCTGGAAGAACTCTACGGCTCCGCGCCCTATTTCACACGCTCGGGCGGCACGCTGCCCATCTGCAGCGTGCTGCGAGAACACCTGGGCGTCTACACGGTGATTTTCTCGTTCGCACTCGACGACGAGCGGGCTCATGCTCCCGACGAGTTCTTCCGGCTCTCGAGTTTCCGTCGCGGCCAGGTGGCCTGGTCGCGACTCTGGCAGCGGATCGCCGAGACGGAGTGACCGCCGAGTTGGCGATCCGTGGCACGGGCGGCGGGCACGAAGTAGACTGCCGGGTCGATCCTCCATCATGGCCGGAGACCCACCGATGAACCGCTCTCGACCGACCGCACGCCGAACCGGGCTGTTGCTGCTCACGCTGGCTCTTGCACACGCCGGCCTGGCCGCCGTCCACGCGGCCGATCCCCAGCAGGCGGCCGAACGGGCCGCTGCTCTGCTCAAGCAGGTCGGTGTCAACCGCGGCCTGTGCGTGACCGTCGGACAGGAGGCCGAGGTCGTTCTGGAGCTGGTCCAATCCAGCGACCTGCTGGTGCTGGTCCGCGAACCCGATGCCAAGGCGCGGGCTCGCCTGCAACAGGCCGCCGACGAAGCCGGACTGGGAATCGACCGGCTGGTGATCCAGGCCGGCGACGCCAGGCAACTGCCCTACGCCGATCGACTAGTCGACGCGGTGATCACCGCCACCGCCGACGTCGGCGATGAGGAAGCGATGCGGGCGCTGCGTCCGGAGGGTGTCCTGATCCGCACCGACGGCAAGCAACTGGTCACCCGTCGCCGCCCGCCCCAGAAAGGGGCCGGTGACTGGAGCCACTGGGAACACGGTCCCGACAACAACCCGGTATCCACCGACAGCGTGATCAAGGCACCGTACATGACCCAGTTCATGGCCCGGCCGTTCTACATCGGCATGCCCAGCGTCACCACCGCCGCCGCCGGACGGACCTTCCTGGCGATCGGCCACATCGCGCACCACCGCCGCGAGTGGAAAACGCTCAACAGGCTCATCGCCCGCAACGGCTACAACGGCATCATCCTGTGGGAGAAGCCGCTGCCAAAGGGCTACCTGGTCCACCGCTCGGCCTTCGTCGCCACCCGCGACACCTTCTACATGATCGACGGGCCCGGCTGCCGGAGGATCAACCCCCAGACCGGCGCCGACCTCGGCCGGTTGCGGATCCCCGGGCTGGTGGGCCACTGGAAATGGATGGTCATCCGCGACGGCATCCTCTACGCGCTGGCCGGCCCCCGCGACCAGGGAGTGGTCACCACCAAGGGCGACCGCTCGTTCGGTGGCTGGAGCTGGTCGGATCTCAGCCGCGGCTACTACAGCAAGCCGCGGGTGCCCTGGGGATTCGGCACCGCGCTGGCAGCCATCAACCTGAAGACCAACAAGGTGCTGTGGGTCCACAAGGAAACCGGCAAGCCGATCGACTCGCGAGGCATGAGCCTGGGCCAGAACAAGCTGGTGCTGTATTGCCCCGACCAGCACATCCGCTGTCTCGATGCCAAGACGGGAAAGGCGATCTGGACCAACGACGAAAAGGACGTGCTGGGGTTGATCGAGCAGCCCGGCGAAGGACTCAGCTCGACCCCGGGATTCCGCAGCGCGTGCCTGGCGGTCTTCACGCCCGACGCGGTGATCATCCAGGGCCAGACCCGGATGAACGTGGTGGCCATCTCGACCGCCGACGGGTACAAGCTGTGGCACAAGAAGAAGATCACCAACAATCCCAACGCGATCTTCGTCGACGGGCGAGTGATCCTGGGGGTCGGCAAGGGCGGCAGCCACGTCGCCATCGAACCGTCGACCGGGCGGGTGATCGAGGACCTCGGGTTCCGCAAGGTCGCCTGCACCCGGCTGACGGCCAGCTCGGACTCGTTCTTTGTCCGGGGCGAAGGCACCCTGCGTTACGACCGGAGGACGAAGAAGCCGACCGTCGACGGAGCGATCCGTCCGGCGTGCAATGACGGGGCGCTGCCGGCCAACGGGCTGCTGTACCTGGGACCCTGGCAGTGTGACTGCAACCTGAGCCTGATCGGCAACGTCGCCAGGTGCTCGGCCGGTGACTTCCGGTTCGCCCGCGTGGCCACCACTGCCGAACGACTCGAACGTTTCGCCGACCCGACCCGGCTCAAGGCCCCCCTGG
>Ga0310120_10001558_pt1 | contig 17241 bp, 10 predicted proteins | sample CB27_AW_983_MG_FD_203506 | JGI IMG/M metagenome (GOLD analysis project Ga0310120, IMG submission 203506) | Marine microbial communities from Western Arctic Ocean, Canada - CB27_AW_983 | ecosystem: Environmental > Aquatic > Marine > Oceanic | place: Canada: Western Arctic Ocean | collected...
TGTGGCCCCCGCGGAAGTCACGATGAAGTTGGCGTGCCGATCGCTGATCTCGGCCTCACCGACCTTCTCGCCCTTGAGTCCAGCCTGTTCGACCAGGCTGCCGGCGCTGATGCCCCGGGGGTTCTTAAAAATGCAGCCGGCCGACTGGTGAGCCATCGGCTGGCTGGCCTTCCGCATGATCCACAGTTTCCGCATCCGCTTGAGCGTCTCGTCGACGTCACCTTCGGCCAGGGTAAAGGTGCAGTCAATCACCACCAGTTCGTTGATGCTGCTGTAACGGTACCCGAACGACAGTTCGTCCTCGCTGCGGACGAACTGCTCGCCACTGGCCGTCATCACGGTCACGCTCTGGACATTCTGACCCACGTCTCCACTGCGTCCCCCCGCGTTGCCTCGCAAGGCTCCCCCCACGGTGCCGGGAATCCCGACCAGGGTCTCGAGTCCGACCAGGCCCCCGCGAACGCTGTGCGAAATGACGTGCGAGAGCAACGCTCCGGCACCAACGGTGACCACGGTTCCCTCGATCGTGATCTTGCCGAAGAACTCCCCCGGAAGCCTCAACACCACTCCCTGGACGCCCTCATCCCGCACCAGCAGGTTCGAACCGCTGCCCAGCACCCGACACGACACCCCGGTCTCGTCACAGCACCGCACCACCGCGGCCAGTTCCTCGATCGAACGCGGCTCGACCAGGTACTCGGCCGGTCCGCCGACCTTCAACCAGGTCCATTCGGCGAGAGACCGATCGTGTTGGGTGATGTCACTGAAGTCAGCGAGTGAACTCATGTTGAACCTGGTCGATGTCTCCGGCCCCCATCGTGATCACCACGTCCCCGGACCGGATTTCATGGTCTAGAGTCTCGACGAGACGGTCAAGAGAGGGCACGAAGTGACAATCGGTTCCCGATCCGGATGTCCCGATCCGTTCGGCCAATTCGCGGCTCACCTCCCCCGCCTGTCGGTCGTCCTCCCGGGCCGCGAACACCGGCAGCACCAGCACCCGGTCGGCGGCCTGGAAGCTCGAGGCAAACTCGTCGAACAGTGCGAGGGTTCTCGAGACCTGGTGCGGCTGAAAGGCACACCACAGCCGCCGGCGGCCAAAGATCTCGCGAGCGGTTTCGAGCGTGGCGCGGACGGCGGTGGGGTGGTGCGCGTAGTCGTCGACCATGGTGACACCCCGCCACGACCCGACCCGCTGGAAGCGACGCCGGATCCCGGAGTACTCCCTCAACCCCTCGCGGACCAGCCTCGGATCGACTCCCAGTTCACATGCCATCGACGCAGCCGCCAGGGCGTTCTCGACGTTGTGGCGACCGGGCACCGGCACAATGATCTCGGTGCGATACTCCCCGCGAAAGTACAACCTGAAGCGACTGCCGGAAGCGGTCCGGCGGATGTCCACCGCCGACCAATCGGCGCCGGGCCACCGCCCGAACGTCCTGACCCTCGCGGTCGCCTGCCCGGCCGCCACCGCTGCCGCCGGGCAATCGGCTCTGACCAGCAACAACCCCGACGAATCGATCGATGACGCGAAAGCTCCGAACGCTTCGGTCGCCTCATCCAGGGACCCGTAGCAGTCGAAATGATCGGGCTCGATCCCGGTGATCACAGCGTACCGGGGCGAGAGGTCCAGGAAACTGCGACGGTACTCGCAACTCTCGACCACCAGCAGGTCACCCGCACCCGCCCAACCGCTGACGTCCCGGTCGATCAGCCGAGCCCCGACCACCGCCGAGGGGGCCAGCCCGGCCGAAGCCAGCAGCGACGCGGTCATCGCCGTGGTGGTGCTCTTGCCGTGCGTCCCGGCAATCGAAATCCCGGTCCGGTCCGACATCAACCGGCCGAGCATCTGGCTGTAGGAGAGCTGGGGGATCCCGCGGCAGGACGCCCGGACCCGTTCGACGTTCCCGCAAGCGATCGCCCGGCTGTAGACCAGCACGTCGGCGTGGTGCGGCAGGTGGCTCGCGCTGTGGCCCTGGTGAATCTGCAGACCCCGGCTCCCCAGTGTCTCGATCACCTCCTCGGACGCACACCGATCCGATCCACTGACGTGCCAGCCCATCCCCAGGAGCAGTTCGGCCAGCGCCTGCATGCCCGACCCGCAGACGCCAACCAGGTGAGCCGTGGGGGCCGGCTCGCCGGGTTTTCGGATCATCCGGACCACGTCCCCAACCGGCATCCCTGGTCCCCACCATCTCGCCGCGGCCGTCGCGCAGTTGGCGTGACCAGTCCGGTCACGCGGGGTGCGGCGGGGGAGACCCGCCGCCGGTGCCACCCCGAAACCTGGAATCGGGGAAACCGGCTGGACCGCTCGACGCGGTGGCGGCGATAAGCTGACGGCATCCATGCCGGGGACCCGGTTGTGCGAGCTTGGAAAAGGAACCCGGCGAAATGACACCGGACTTTGGACGCGGCATTCTGACGGTCAGCCGGGCGACTGCAAACCCCAAACCACCACCCGGAGCGGTGGCAGGTCAGCGACCCCCCGGCTTGTCGGCGGCCGCATCCTCGGCGGCAGGATCCTCGACGGTCTCCGACCCGGTCACCTCGTAGACGCTCACGTGGCGGTAGGGCGTCTCGAGAACCAGTACGCACATAGCGGACAGGTAGAGCCGGCCGGCGATGTCGGTCTTCTCGGCCGCCTGCCCACGGGGCTGGGCCGGATGCCAACTGCCCCGCACGTCGGCCCCCTTCCGGATGCTGCCGGTCCGGGCCTGGTGCGAGACGATCTCATCACGGGCCGAGCGGTACCAGTCCTCCCACTCGGCACCGCCCATGTTGTGCAACACCTGGGCGGTGTAGTACCAGGCATAGACGTTGCGTCGGCCGTCGTTCCACCGAGGCCTGTGCCGTTCGCCCAGCAGAAATCGGGTGCCGCTCTCCAACGAGGGATGCTCGCGCGGCCAACCCAGCCACTGTCGGCACAACAGGCCCTCGGCGGTCATCGCCTGCGAGACGCCGAAGTCCGGCTCGTAGCGGTATCGGGCTCCGTCCTGAACCTCGACGGTGTCCAGGAAGTTCGAGGCCAGCACGAAGGACTGCTCGGGCACCTCGATGTCGGCAATCCGGGCGGTATGCAACGCCATCAACGCCCATCCGGTCACCGACAGGTCGCCGCGGGTCATCGGAGTCTGGGGCTGGTACTTCCAGCCTCCCTGGGTCGGCTGCTGGGTCTTGACCAGGAAGTTGATTGCGTTGACGGCGGCCTGCCGGGCCTTGCGGTCGGCCGTCAACGCGACCGCCTCGCACAGGGCGATCGTTCCCATCGAGTGCGCGTAGAAGGCCTCCTCGCGGCCGAACTCGTCGATGTCGAACAGGTTGCCGTCGGCACGCTGTTGGCCGACCAGCCAGTTGATGCCCCGGGCCACCGTCTGCTGGTGGTCACCTCTGGTGTGATCGAACCCGGCTCCCAGGAACGCCAGTAAAGCCAGCGAGGTGGCGCCGGTGTCGGTCCGGGCCGTCCTGCGACCGGCGTCCGGGTAGCCCTCGTGCAATCGCCAGTTCCCGGTCGGCTGCTGCTGCCTGGCGAACCAGCCCAGCGCGCTGCGGACCGCCAGGTCGCTTTTGCCCCCCTCGTCGATCTTCAGCATGTGCTTGCGTTTCAACTCGGGCTTGCGGTGAGCCAACCGGCCCGAGACATCCACCGGCCGGACCGCCGGACGGGTCGGCTTCAGTGGCATCGGGGTGTCGGGGGGAACCTGGGGAGGCATCGGTGCGGTGGGAGTTTCATCGGGAACCGACGAGATTCTCACCGGGGCACGTGCCGCCTGTTTCAGTTCGACCTCCCGGGCGGTCAGCCAGCGGAGATCGAGTGGTTCTTCGGGGACCAGCGAGTCGGTGTCTATCAGGAACCAGGTCAGCACCGTCAGGATCAGCACGTGCGTCGAGACGCTGACGACGGCTCCGAAACCGCCCCCCTTGAGACTGCGGCGAAGCCGTTCGGGTCCGGTGGACGGCGTGACCGGGCCGACCACGCGGATCAGCGATCGTCTCCGCCGTCGACGACGTGGCGACCCTGCGGCAGCGGAACCCGATTCCGGCATCTCGCTCGTCCTGGCCCCCTGATTCAACCCGCAGCCACCCGACTATCCGATGGTATACCGCTCAGCTCGCCCGAACCACCACCGCAGCACTCTGGCCGAACTCGGTGCGGTTGCACGAGATTGCCAACGGGCCGGGAACCGGCCGAGATGTTCCCTCGACGATATCCAGCCGACAGCCAGGATCAGCTGTATGGAAACCGAGCGTGTGCGGAACGAGTTGGTGGCGGAGCGACAACAGGCAGCCGGCCAACTCGACCGCACCGCCACCGGCATCCGAATGCCCCAGGAAACCGCCCAGCGCCGTCACCGGCACCCCGGCAGCCGACGATCCCAGGGCCTGCTGAATCGCCTGCGCCTCGATGGCATCGTCCTCCGGCGACCCCGTGGCCCCGGCGTTGACATGGCCCAGATCGCCCGGCTCGATTCCGGCATCGGCCACCGCCGCGGCAATCGCGTTGACCAGTCCCTGGCCGACAGACCCGGACCTTGCCGAACCGCCGTCGCAGCCGGCCCCGCAACCGATCACCTCGGCATAGGCCTTTGCCCCCCGTTGCCGGGCCAGGTCGTTCCGCTCGATCACGAACGCCGCGGCTCCCTCGCCCGGCACCGAGCCGTCCCGATCGACATCGAAGGGACGGCAGGCAAGGGTCGGAATGTCGTTTTGCCGCGAGAGCGTCCGCGAGAGATTCAACTTGATCAGGTCAACCGGGTGAACCAGCGAACCCGCGGCCCCGACCAGCATGCAATCGGCCGCGCCCCGCTCGATCACCCGAACCCCCTCGGCCAGTGCGAGCAGGGCCGATGTGTCTCGGGAGGTGATCGTGTTGTTGGGGCCCCGGGCGTCCAGGTCGATGGACACGTGGCAGGCGGTCATGTTGGGCAACCGCTTCAACAGCCACATCGGGGCGATCCGTCCCAGGTTGTCCTCGCCCCAGCGGGTCCACTCGAATTCGTCACCGGGATCGGATTCGAGGGGGGGCTTGGGGACCCAGACGGCGGCCGAGAAATCGCTGAGAAGGCTCGAGATCCGACCGGCCCCGAACGACACGCCGACGCGATCGGGGTCGAGGACGCCCCGGCCCAGGCCCGCGTCGTCGATGGCCAGTCGACTGGCCGCCACACCCAACTGGATGTCCCGTGACATCACCTTCAACAGCTTCCGTGTCGGCAGGTATTCGAGCGGATCGAAGTCGGTGATTTCAGCGGCCAGCCGCGAGGGCAGGGGGGCGACCGGCAACGAGACGAGTTCGCCGATTCCGCCCCGGCCCGCCACCAGGCTCTCCCAGAACGGCTCGTGGCCGACCCCGATCGGTGAGACCACCCCGACGCCGGTGATCACGACACGGGCCGCGTCGTCGCCGGAAGCCATGTGAAGCCCTTGAGGCAGAGAGTCGAAAGCAGAAATCCTGAGTCGGGAAGCGGCCAATTTTGGGAGTCGATTCGAGTGGTGTCAACCGCGGGCCGCGGGTGATGAAACTGATACGGTCAAGGCTCTTTGAGTGGACCAGCCGTGCGACTAGAATCGACCGTGCTTGGCGAGAGTGGCGGAATTGGCAGACGCGCCAGATTTAGGATCTGGTTCCCTACTGGGATTGGGGGTTCGAGTCCCCCCTCTCGCACTGTGGAGACAGCCTCGCGGTACCGACTAAGCTGCCCGTCTGCGGCGGGCCAGGCGAGAGTTCGTGAACCGGCACACGTTGGCGGCAGTCCCGCCCCCCGCTCACACCGCATCGGCGTTGTGCAAGTGCACGTCACGGCTGGGGAACGGGAAGGTGAAGCCACGCTCGTCGAAACCGAGCTTGATCTTCTCCATCAGGCTACACTTCACTTCCCAGTACTCGCTGCTGGGCACCCACGGTCGCACGTCAAAGTTGATGCTGCTGTCGCCCAACTCGTGGACCCGCACGATCGGCTCGGGATCCTCGAGGATCTCCTCTTCGGTTTGAAGCACCTCCTCGAGGAACCGTTTCACCGCCAGCAGGTCGTCGTCGTAGCCGCAGCCGATCACGAGATCGATCCGGCGGGTGTCCTTGGCCGAGAAATTGGTGATGGTGTCGCCGGTGATCATGGAGTTGGGAATGATGATCTGCTTGTTGTCACCGGTTCGCATCATCGTGTGGAAGATCTGGATTTCCTCGACGACTCCCGCCGTCCCACCTGCCTCGGCGTAATCGCCCACGCGGATTGGCTTGAAGAGGATGATCATCACACCGGCGGCAAAGTTCGACAGCGACCCCTGCAGGGCCAACCCGACCGCCAGCCCACTGGCGGCAACCAGTGCTGCGAAGCTGGTCGTATCGATTCCGACCTGGTCGATCGCGGCCACGATGATCATCACCAACATCGCCCAGTAAGCCATGTTGCTGACGAACTTGACCAGCGTCTCGTCGATCCGCGCCCGTGTGGTCAGCTTCTCGATGATCCTCGTCACCAGCTTGGCGATCCAGCGGCCGATCAAGAGGATCGCGATCCCCGCGAGGACATTCCACAGCAGGTCGGCGCCATTTTCGCCGAGATACTTTTCCACCACCTGGAAGAGAACATTCAAGCCGGTGGGATCTGCGACTTTCTCTGCCGTCTGGGCCAGGATCTGGAACGGGTGGAGCATGCCGATGATCTCGATAGGACAACCGTCGAGGCCGGGGTTCGGTCCCGGCACAGGGCGGAATCTTGGGAACACTCGTCGATGTGTCAAGGTGACTTGTCCGTCGGCCGGCGAACCCGGATCGCGGTACGGTCGGCACAATTTTTTCTGGCCCCCGACTCGCCCACTTGCCGATGCGCAAAGGGGGACCGTCGAGCAAACGCATCGGGCGTGTCCGATGTTGCAAATCCCCCGGAAACGTGGGATCCTTACGGTATAGGCCGTTCGGCAGTCCGAACAAAACAGCTCAGGGAGTGGACGATGTTGACGTTCTGGGATCGGTCGATCCGGCACTGTGACGGGGTACCTCGTCGTCAGTTCCTGTCAGCCGGGGCCGCCGGTTTCGGCGGACTGACGTTGGCCAACCTGCTGCGTGCCGAGAACGCCGCCGGTATCGGGTCCTCCCACAAGGCGATCATCAACATCCATCTCGACGGCGGCCCGCCGCAGATGGATACCATCGACATGAAGCCGCATGCTCCAGCGGGGATCCGCGGCGAGTTCCTGCCGATCCAGACCAACCTGCCCGGGTTCCAGATCTGCGAGTTGTTCCCGAAGATGGCAGCGATGGCCGACCGGTTCTCCTACATCCGGTCGCTGGTCGGCTCGGCCGGCCGCCACGATGCGTTCCAGTGCCAGAGCGGTTTCGGCCCCAATGACCTCAAGTCACTGGGTGGCCGTCCGGCCATGGGCTGCGTGATCAGCAAGCTGCTGGGTTCGACCGAGGACACGGCGCCGGCGTTCGTCGACCTGATGCAGGGCCGTCCGCTGGTCCGCAACAGCGGACGTCCGGGCTTCCTGGGCCCCTCCTACGGCCCCTTCCGCCCCGATCTCTCGAAGATCTTCGCCCGTGAACTGGAAACGGCGATGAAGGGCGAGTTGGCCAGGCTGGGGAACAACCACACCACCAGCCTCACGCTCAACCCCAACCTCTCGCTCGGACGTATCCACTCGCGACGCCAGTTGCTGGCCGGACTCGACCGCATCAAGAGGAATGTCGATGCCAGTGGCATGATGGAAGCGATGGACCGGTTCACCCAGCAGGCCGTCGGCATCCTGACCTCCGGTCGCTTCGCCGAAGCCCTGGACTTCAGCAACGAGCCGACCGAGGTGATCGCCCGCTACCAGGCTCCGCCGGACAAGGTCGAGCGATTCGTGACCAGCGAGAGTCCCGAGGGCTCGATGAAACTGCTGCTGGCCCGACGGTTGATCGAAGCCGGAGTCCGCGTGGTCAGCCTGACGATCAGCGACTTCGACACGCACTCGAAAAACTTCCCGCGAATGCGACAGATGGCACCGATCATCGACCAGGGCCTGACCGCGCTGGTGGACGACCTCGACGAACGGGGCATGCTCGATCACGTCACGATCGTGGCCTGGGGCGAGTTCGGCCGGACACCGAATATCAACAAGAACGGCGGCCGTGACCACTGGCCGCGGGTCAGCCCGGCGTTCATCGTCGGCGGCGGCTGCCAGTCCGGACAGGTGATCGGCAACACCGACCGCCAGGCGGGATCTCCCACCGAGCGGCCGATCCACTTCAAGGATGTCTTTGCCACGCTCTACCACAACCTCGGGATCGACGCGTCGAAGACGACCATCGACGACACCCGGGGACGTCCGCAGTACCTGCTGGACGACGGCGAACCGATCCGCGAACTGGTTTAGGCGGTTGCATACGGGTGTGTGTCCCTGACGGGCGGCCGCCTGGAGAGTGGAAATGCTGAGCATCCTGGAACGCCAAGCCGATTCGCGACGGGCGATCTCGCGGCGCGAACTGCTGAGCATCGGCAGCCTCGGACTCGGCGGACTCACGCTGCCCGCCCTGCTGTCCGCGCGGGCCCACGCCGGCAGCGGCAACAGCGTCCTCTCGGGCAAGAGCGTGATCTTCCTGTTCCAGCAGGGCGGCCCGAGCCAGTTCGAAACGTTCGATCCCAAGCCGGACGCCCCTGGCGGCATCCGCACGGTCAACGGCACGATCCAGACCAGCCTGCCGGGGGTCTTCTTCGGCGGGACAATGAGCCGGCTGGCCCGGCACGCCGACAAGCTGACCGTCGTCCGCAGTTACCAGACCAACAACGGCGGCCACAACATCAGGCCGTTCGTCGGGGCCGAGTCCCTGGATGCCAACATCGGTGTCCACTACGCCCGGGTGGCCGGCACCACGCGGACCGGCACCGGCATGCCAACCAACATGGTGCTCTTCCCCCAGGCCGTCAGCGACCAGGTGACCAAGGGCAGGGCCCGCGGCAACCTGTCGGCCACGGGCGACTACGGCGACACCTACGCCCCGTTCGTCCCCGGGGCCGGCGGGAAACTCCAGGAAAACATGACCGTGCGGCTCGACCGCGACCGCCTGTTCACCGATCGCCGCGAACTGCTCACTCAACTCGACCGGCTCAACAACCGGCTCGACGCCTCGGGACAGTTCGACACGATCGACTCGCTGACCTCCCAGGCGTTCCAGTTGCTGCTCGGTGGCGGAGTCCGCAGCGCGCTGGACCTCTCGCAGGCCGACCCCAAGACCCTGGCTCACTACGACACCGCTCACCTGGCCCGATCCCACAACTGGGACAAGGTCAACCGGGGCAAGCGCGGCTTCTACACCGGCCACGCCAAGACCCTGGGCCGGTTGTTGCTGACGGCCCGTCGGCTGTGCGAAGCGGGATGCGGGTTCGTCACGCTGCACGCCAGCTACGACGGTGTGTGGGACATGCACGCCGACTCCAACAATCTCAACATGGTCGACGGCATGGAGGCGGTGGGAACAACCTTCGACCACGCCGTGGCGGCGTTCATCGAGGACATCGAGGCACGCGGACTGCAGGATGACATCCTGCTGATCTGCAGCGGCGAGATGGGCCGGACGCCGAGGATCAACAAGCGAGGCGGCCGCGACCACTGGGGCCGGCTCTCACCGCTGTTGCTCTACGGCGGCGGGCTGAAGGGGGGGCGGGTGATCGGACAATCGGCCCGAGACGGCAGCCAACCGACCTCAGACGCTCTCGGACCCCGCCACCTGATCTCCTCGATCCTCCACACCGTGTTCGACATCCCGGAACTGAGGCTGGTGCCCAGCGTGCCGACCCAGATCAACCGCCTGGCCGAACACGCCACGATCCCCGGCGTGGGCTAGGACGCCGTTGGTCAGCGGGCTTCGGAGATCATCACCGCGGCCGGTTCGCCGCCGTCGTTCCGCAGTCGCTTGGCCTGGCCGGCGCGGACACAGACCGTGTCGCAGAAGCTCTCCATGTCGAACCTCTGCTCACCGATCTCGCACACCGCCGACCCGGCCGCCAGGAACAACGACTGGTCGTAGCTCTCGGCCGGCAGGTCCAGCCCGCCACCGGGAGACAACCGCACCACTCGGGCCGAGACATCGCGGTCCGAATCGATCGGATCGGTCAGGCTGCTGACCTCGGCCGACTCGCCCAACGGCACAACCTGGGCTTCGCCGTGCACCACCAGGCTCTCGGGGACAGATTCGTCAGTCGAGGTCCGATCGACCACTTCCCAGCCGTCATCGAAGAAATCGCGTTCGGGCGTTCCGATGGGAAACACCGTGTGCATGATCGCCGGCTGATCCGAATCGTTCTTCAGCCCGTGAGCCACCCCGTCCGGGACGTGGATCGCGTCGTAGACATTCATCCGGTACCGCCGACCCACGACAAACACGTCGGCCTGCCCGGATACGCAGATGATCAACTCGCCGGTCGGATGAGTGTGATAGGGGAGTCCGCCACCGGGTATGACGGTGGCCGATCCGCTGTTGAGTCTCGGTGACCCCAGTTCGGTCGAGAGGTAACCCCTGACCTCGAATCCCGGGGCCAGTTCGCGGGCCTCGACCCCTCCGGATGTCATGAAAGCGACATGTTCCGGTCTGTTGTCGTGTCCGTCAGCCATGCCTCGTGTTCCTCGATCAAGTAGCCGGGTTACCAGGCGGGGTGAAACGCCGGCATCTTCAGCAGCAGTGACATGCCTGAAATGTATAGAATCGTCTCCCCTTGGACGACTCGGATTTCCGGATTCACTCCCCGTGACCAAAAGTCCTTCCGACCTCGGCTCGGCCGATGACCAGCAGGTGATGTCGTCGTTCCGCTACACGCAGGAACTGCGACGTACCATCCGTTTCTTCGGTTCGTTCGCCGTGGCTTTCTCGTTCATCTCCATTACCACGGGCATCTTCGATAATTACAAGTCACTGCTGGAGAACTCGGGGCCGGCGGGGATCTGGACCTGGCCACTGGTCACCTGCGGACAACTGCTGGTCGCCCTGGTCTTTGCCGAACTCGCCTCGAAGATCCCCCTGACCGGCTACTCGTACCAGTGGGTCACCCGGCTCGCCGGACCGGCCTGGGGGTGGCTGGTCGGCTGGATCGCCGTCTGTTTTCTGGTGATCGTCGTTCCTTCGGTCGATCACGTGATCGCCAACATCCTGGGCCACGTCTTCGACATCCCGACCGATTCACACTGGCCCAAGGTGATCGTCGGCACGGTGATCCTCCTGCAGGCGTTGATCCATGTTTTGGGTGTTCGCCTGGCCAACGCGATCAACACGGCCGCCGTCTTCACCGAGGTCGTGGGCATGGTGGGACTGGTGCTGGTGTTCGGGGTCCTGGCCCTGAGAGATCGGCCCGACCCGGAGATCCTGTTCCGGCCGAGTCCATTGCCGGATGCCGACAGCGGCCTGTTGCCGTGGCTGATGGGTTGCCTGATGGGGGCCTACACGCTGGTCGGCTTCGAATCGGCTGCCAACCTCTCCGAAGAAACCGTCGACGCGGCCTCCACCGTGCCACGTGCGATCATCTGGTCGGTGGTGGTCAGCGGCGGAGTCGGCACGCTGTTCCTGGTGCTGGTGACCCTGGGCATCTCCGACCTGGCCGCGGTCGTGAATTCCGACTACCCGCTGCCGATGATCATCGAGTCGCATCTGGGCGAAGTGATGTCGCTGGCGTTCTTCGGACTGGTCATTGTCTCGGTCTTCGCCTGTGGACTGATCATCATGGCCTCGGGATCGCGGCTGGTGTATGCCATGTCCCGAGATGGTTTGTTCCCGGCCAGCAACCTGTTCCGCCGCGTCTCGCCGCGATCGGCCGTCCCCGTCCCGGCCGTGCTGATGTTCCTGGTCCTGGGCATCCTGGCCACCATCTTCTCGGGATCGATCCAGCAACTGCTGCTGGCCGCCTCGGTCCTGCCCGCCTCGATCTACCTGATCACCGTCGTCGCCTTCCTTGTCCGAAGATCCCGGATCACCGGCCAGTTCGGCACGTTCACGCTCGGACGATTCGGAACACCGATCGCGATCGCCGCCGCGTGCTGGCTGGTCGCGACGATCGCCATCCTGACCATCCCCGAGACGTTCCGGACACCGTCACTGGTGTCGCTGGGACTCTGCGCCGCCGGACTCATCCCATGGTTCGGGTGGTTCCGTGGTCGGGTGGCTCGCGGGGAAGCGGGTTCCACTGATTCCCGTGTTCCGCCGTTGCCACCCTCTACGTCATGATCTCGGTGATCGGACGTCCGTAGTCCACGTCGAGCCGCTTGCGACCGGGAATGTCGAGCCGGCGCGAGTCGAGGCCCAGCAGGTGCAGGACCGAGGCGTGCAGGTCGGTGACGTAGTGCGGATGCTCGACGGCATGGAAACCGAGTTCGTCGGTCCGCCCGTGGATCACGCCTCGCTTCACCCCCGCACCGGCCAACCAGACGGTGAACCCATGAGGGTGATGGTCACGACCGGTGAACTTCTGATTGGTGTCGCGGACCTCGAGTCCCGGCGTCCGGCCGAACTCGGTGCAGCAGACCACCAGGGTGTCGTCCCACAGTCCTCGCTGCTTCAGGTCCTTCAACAGCCCGGCGATCGGGCGATCGACCCGTGCACACGAGCGGGCGTGGAGTTCCTGCAACTTGTTGTGAGAATCCCATTCGCCGTAATCGCTGAGATAGACCAGCGAATACCGCACTCCCCGCTCGGCCAGGCGTCGAGCAGCCAGCAGCCGACGTCCGTAGACGGCGGTGGTCTTGTTGTCGATTCCGTAGAGCTTCTGCGTCGCCGCGGTTTCTCCGGCCAGGTTCACCGCCTCCGGCACCGACCTCTGCATCCGGTAAGCCAGTTCGTACGACTTGATCCGGGCCCGCACGTCGGCGTCCTCGGGATATTCGACCGCCGTCAGCCTGTTCAGGCGATTGATGAAATCGAACTGGTTCCGCTGTTCGGCCGCCAGCACACCCGGGCGACGACGCCCGAACGGCAACGGGTCCCCGGGATCCAGTGACAACTCGACCCCCGAATGAACCGGCCCCAGGTAGTTGGCGTCGAAGTTCCAGCGGACCCGCGTGTCCTTGTACTTGCCCAGGAAGACGAACGACGGCAGGTTCTCGTTGCCCGTGCCCAGCCCGTAGTGGATCCACGATCCCAGCACCGGCTCGGGCGGATCCAGCTTGTGGCGGCCGTGGTGCATCTGGAACTCGGCATTGTGGTCGTTGTCGGTCGTGTACATCGACCGCACGAAGGCCATGTCGTCGACACAGGTGGCCAGTTCGGGCCACCAGTCGGTCATGCCGATTCCCAGTTCCCCGTAGCGTCGGAAACCGACCTGCATGGGAAAGATCTTCGCGTGAGGCCTCGTGCCACCGACCACGTCACGCGACCGCAACTCGAACAGCGGATCCTTCAACGGGTTCGGCAGGGGGGTCTGTTCGTAGGTCTTGCCGGCGTACTTGTTGAGTGCCGGTTTCGGGTCCCATGTCTCCATCTGGCTGTAGCCGCCGGAGAGGAAGATCCAGATCACGTTCCGGGCCCGGGGGGCATGATGGGGCCGACCGTCGGGAACGACGTGGGGCTTCTGGTGCGGATCCTCAGTGCCCGCGGCCACGCCGTCACGATGCAACATCGCGCCCAGGGCCAGCCCGGTGAAGCCCAGGCCCACGTCGGCGAGAAACTCACGACGGGGTCCGCAGCACACGGCACGGTCATCACCGGCAGGCCGGAAATCGTTCATGGCTTTATTCTACGCGACGGATCAACGGATCGTCAGAAAATCGGTATGACTGAACAGGGCCTGGACCAGGCTCTCCCGGGACCGCTGGCCACGGTCGGTCGCGGGGGCCACCGGCACCTGCTTGGGATCGACGGCCAGTTCGGCCGGCGTTGCCCCGGAAAAGACAGCGGCCTGCCGGGCAAGAAACTCGAGGCTCGCTGCCCGCTCGGCCGACGACGGCCTGCGGGCCAGCACCTGGCGGAAAGCCGCATCCACGAACGCAGGATCGTCCATCGGAACGACCGCCAGTCGTCCGGCCAGCAACCGGCCCTGCCGCAGTACCAGTTCGCTGTTGACCATCGCCAGGGCCTGCTGGGGCCGCACGCTGCGGGTTCGGCGGTAACAGTCGCAGGGATCGGCGGCATCGAAGAGGTCCAGGAACGACATCCGTCCTTCGCCGTGGTGATCGAAATAGACGCTCCGCCGCGGCGTGGTCAGGCCCTGGGGCTGAGGGATCTCGCGGCCACCGATCTGGCCATCCAGGCTCCCGGAAATCCTCAACACGCTGTCACGAACCACCTCGGCCTCCATCCGCGACGGCGAAAACCGCCACAACGAGATGTTGTCCGGGTCGTGCGTGAAGTTGGGGTGATTGGTCGACCCGGTCCGTGACGTGGTGCGGTAGGTACGGCTGGTGACGATCAGCCGGTGGATCGGCTTCATCCGCCAGCCCCGCTCCATGAACTCCACGGCCAGCCAGTCGAGCAGGCCGGGGTGGGTCGGGCGATCGCCGTTGTTGCCGAAGTTCTCGGTCGAGGCCACGATCGCCCGGCCGAAGTGGCGGCCCCAGATGTGGTTGACCGCCACGCGGGCCGTCAACGGGTTGTCGCGACTGGCAATCCATCGGGCCAGGGCAGTGCGACGGCCCGTGCTGGTGCGGGCGTACTGGTGAGAAAACAGCGTGTAGTTGACCGCACCGGAGGCGATGGCCTTTTTCAGTGCGGTCTCGGCCGTGGTCACGGCTCCGTCGGCGGTGGCCAGCGTCTTCCGGGCCGCGGTCACCGCCGCCTTCAACTTGGCGCCGGTGGCCTTGGCGGCCAGGGCCACCTCGGCCGCGACAACGGCTCGCCTGGCCCGGGTGGTTTCGACGCGGGCCATCGCCACCTTCGCCTCGTGTTCAATCCGCACGGCCTGGCGGGCCACCTGGTCGGCGTCACCGGCATGGCCCAGGTACCGCACGTCGTCGGCATGAATCCGGGCCTCGACAGCCGCCACCTTCAGCACCACGGCCTGCAGGTTCGTTTCGTCGACGACCAGTGTCAGCCGGATCTGTTCCAGTTTTCTTCGGGCCGGCTCCGAACCGTTCGCGGCAATGAACTCGGCCTGGGCCTCGGCCACCAGCCGCCGGGCGGTGGCGAGTACGCCACGTTTTGCGGCCAGTTCCTTCTGCACCGCCTGACGTGCCGCCTGACGCACGAAGTCCTTCAGGCCCGGGTACCAGGCCCGCGGCGGCAACTTTACGGGCTTGACCTTCCAGTCGGCCCCACCCAGGAACCCGGGGCCGCCCGGGGCAATCGGCGGACGGCCGGGAATGATGTTGCGGGATTCGCCCTTGCTGTAGACGAACGTCTTGGCGTCGAGTTTCTCGTCACAGATCCGCACCATGCCGACGGTCAGTGGCTTGTACGGCTTGCCGTACTTGTACTTGGGGTACACGCCGGGATCGGCCTCCCCGGCCACCCGGTCATGCCGCACCTCGATCGGTTCGAACGTCGCCCGCATGCGAAAATAGTCGACCTGGGTCAGCGGGTCGTACTTGTGATCGTGGCAATGGCAGCAGTTGAAGGTCAGTCCCAGGAACGCCTTGCCGGTGTGTTCGATGTTGTCCTTCAACCACGTGTTGTAGTTCCAGCGGTAGAAGTTGCGGATGATGAATCCGGTGGCCACCAGGTTCTCGTCGTCATCGGCGGCCACCTCGTCGGCGGCCAGCATCTCGACGATCATCCGGTCGTAACTCTTGTCGTTGTTGATCGAGCGGATAATCCAGTCTCGCCACCTCCAGATCTGTCCGTAACTGTTCAACGAATCGGGCACCTTGCGGCGGCCGTACCAGTCGCTGTACCGCCAGATGTCCATCCAGTGACGTCCCCAGCGTTCGCCGTACCACGGGCTCTCCAGCAACCGGTCCACCACTCGCTCGTAGGCTCCCGGCGCGGTGTCGGCCGCGAACGCGGCCTGTTCGCGAGTCGTCGGCGGCACGCCGACCAGGTCGAGATAGACGCGTCGCAGCAGTGTCTCGCGAGGGGCTTGGGGCAGCCGATTCACTCCGCGTTTCTGCAGCCCGGCGGCGATGTAGTCGTCGATCCGGTTGTGACTCTCAGCGGCCACGGGGACTGGCTGACGACCCGGAGCCCGAAAAGCCCAGTGGGCTTTCGGATCGGTCTGGGGAGCCTCGCCGTCGGGCGAAACCGCTCCCTGGCGGATCCACTCGACCAGCAGGCGAACCTGTTGGGGTTTCAGTGCCTGCCCCTTGCCCTCGGGCGGCATCCGCAGCGACGTGTCGTCGGTCTGCAACCGCTCCAGCACCAGGCTCTTGTCCGGCTGTCGCGGGATCACCGCCGGCCCGCTCTCGCCGCCCTTGCGGGCCAGCACCCCGGTGTCCAGCCGCAGGCCGTTCTCCTGCTTCAACGCCCCGTGGCAGGCGTAACAGTGGGCCGCCAGGATCGGCTTGATCCGCTTCACGTAATCGACCGGGTCGGCGGCCGACAACGGCGATCCGCTGACGACGGTCACGAGCACCAGGACGAATTTCGGGAGATGGCCTCGCACGGGAATTCCTATCGAGCGTGCAGTCGAACGACCTCTACGAGAGACTATCTTCTCACATTGCCGGAACCACTGCCAAGCAGCATCCCCACATCCCGGACCCAAGGACCAAGAAGATGACCAGTCGAGCCGACACCGAGTACCGATACGAGAAGCTGACCTGGCCGGAGATCAACGACGCGATCGGCGCCAACCAACTCTGCGTGGTCCCCTGCGGGGCGGTCGAGCAGCACGGTGACCACCTGCCGCTGGATGTCGACCTGGTCTGCCCCGGCGCGATTGCCCGAGGCGTCGGGCAGGCTCACCCGGACCAGATGCTGGTGCTGCCGACGATCGCCTACGGGTACACCGGTCACGTGATGGATTTTCCCGGCACGATCAACACCCACTACCAGACGTTCATCCAGCAAGTGCTCGATGTCAACAGGTCGCTGGCCTACCACGGCTTCAAGAAGATCATCCTGCTCAACGGACACGGGTCGAACATGCCCAATCTCGACCTGGCCGCGCGTCGAACCAATCTCGAGACCGACGCCGAGTGCATCCTGGTGGCGTGGTGGCAGTTGCTGTCGATCGACCCGGACTTCCTGCCCGGCTGGCGAGAAAGCACCTTTCCGGGCGGGATGTCTCACGCCTGTGAACTCGAAACGTCGCTGTACATGTTTCTCGAAGGTGAGCATGTCCGCACCGACCGGGTTCACAACCACATCAGCACGCTCAACGACGGCAACCCCTACATCTGGGGTGATCT
>Ga0310120_10001560_pt1 | contig 17231 bp, 1 predicted proteins | sample CB27_AW_983_MG_FD_203506 | JGI IMG/M metagenome (GOLD analysis project Ga0310120, IMG submission 203506) | Marine microbial communities from Western Arctic Ocean, Canada - CB27_AW_983 | ecosystem: Environmental > Aquatic > Marine > Oceanic | place: Canada: Western Arctic Ocean | collected...
CTTTATTCCGGCAGGGTTTACGAAGTAGCGGAGGAGGGACTCGAACCCCCGACACGCGGATTATGATTCCGCTGCTCTAACCAACTGAGCTACTCCGCCAGGTCGCCTGACAATATCACCCGTGCCGACCGGCTTACCGTGAAAGAAGTCGTCGGTTTCGCGGCCAACCTTGCAGGTGATGTCAAGCAAAACTATTCTACTCAATCGGCAATCGGCCGAAAGTCCACCACCCGAAGCGACGCGGCGAAGTCTTGTGACGATTTTCACCGCGCCGCCACGTTCCCGCCTGTCAGCCTGATCAAAACAATCCCTAGAAAGTGCCGGGCACAACTTCCGCCCGCGGCTGCGCACAAGATCGTCGCCCGGGAGACCCGCCCCAGGGGCGCAACGTGCAACCCGGTTCCAAGCTGGCCCAACTTGCCGGGACACCGCACACTCGCCACCGGCAACTTGAACTGTCACCGATTGGCAAAGGACCGCTGACCGCATAGAACAACCCTTAACGCAGCCACCCCTGACGCCGCAACACCGATCACCCAGGAACCGTCGGCCATGTCAAAAATCGTCTATGTCGATATGGATAACGTGCTGGTCGACTTCCCCTCGGCGCTTGCCAAGCTGCCGGAACAGCTCCTGACCGAGTACCACGACCGGGAGGACGAAATACCCGGAATCTTCGCGCTGATGGACCCGCTTCCCGGCGCGATCGACAGCTTTGTGCAACTGACCGAACGATTCGACACCTACATCCTGTCCACAGCGCCCTGGGGAAACCCGTCCGCCTGGTCCGACAAGCTGCTGTGGGTCAAAAAGCACCTGGGAAACCACGCGACCAAACGGCTGATCCTGACGCACCACAAGAACCTCAATCAGGGCGACTACCTGATCGACGATCGTACCAAAAACGGCGCGGCCCAATTTCCCGGAGAACACATCCACTTCCTTTCCGCACGATTTCCTGACTGGGAAGCGGTGATGGTCTATTTGTTAAAAATAGAAACCTGAGCAGCCGCTGCACCGGCCGACCCCGCCCTGTGCTGACTCCGTTGCCATTGTTTTATTGTTTCACCTGCCCCCAAGACGGTGAACCATCGACAGTGTGTCGCGGCGCTGGAGAGCCTGCTGATCAGCCGGGAGGTGTTCGTTGTTTCGGCCGATCTCCACACTTTACGGGCCAGGAGACGAAGAACTGCCTTTTAACGGTCTGCGACTTGCTCCCTCGGTCGGTCGCGCGGTTCCACAACCCGTTTGCAAAGAGCTCGTTTTCGTCCTATTCCAGGTGTTCCGCCAGAGAAAGGTCGAGGGAACGCAACCCGGCTCGAGACGTCGCCAGCGTGCCAAATGATTGTCGATCATGTTCGTACTGGGCAAAGGCAGCAGAGATGGCCTCGCGCCTGGCTGATCGAAAAGCCGTTGTGCCGGGCTGCAGGTCGCTCCGCTCGCCTGCTCCGCGCGATTTGGGCAGCCAGCGGAGCGGAGAGGTTGAGGCAGCAGGACCGGTTTTCTCAGCGAGGCGCATCGCGCCAGAGGTCCGGTTCCCGTCCTCAAAATCATCCGGCTCGGGCAGCGATGCCAGGGTCGCTCCCAAATAGCCGGCCGGATTGAAATTGGCGGCCAAATTATTGTAGTCGCTCAGGTCAACGTCATTGTCACTGTCGAAGTTGCCGTCGGCCCACGAATGCGGTCCAGCGAACCCGACCGGGTCGAAGTTCGTGGCCAGCCTGTTGTAGTCACTCAGATCAACGTCGCCATCGGTGTCGCTGTCGCCCCTTTTAGCGACCAACAGGGCGTGGTCGAAGTCGTCCCCGCCGGTTCCGTCGCCGTCACCATCCAACGGGTCACCGATACTGTTGGTAACCAACGTGGCATCCAGCACGACCGTGTAGAAAGCAGCGCCCAGTCCGGCAACACTGCTGAAATCCCAACTGGCCGTCAACGTGGCCCCATCGTAATTGAACAAGATACCCGTCAGGTTCACCGGCGTGCCGCCCGCCGTGTCGTTCCTCAGCGAAAGAGCCGCCGCCTGGACATTCACGTCCTCGTTGAACGTGACCGCGAGCGTGTGCAACAGGTCAAACGTGTCGTTTCCGCCGTTTCGAGTCACCAGGGCGACAGTCGGAGGAGGACCATCGAACCCCGCGATCGTCACGGTCCCCGTGGCGGTGGCATCGATGTCTGCCGCGTCCACGCCCACGCCAACCGGCACGAGATTGCTCAGCACCACGCTGAACGTTTCGTCCGCTTCCACGATCGCATCCAGCGTGATCGGCACGCTGATGGTCTGCGTCTCACCGTCCGTCCCGGCAAAGATGAGGGTGCCGCCGGTCGGCATGTAATCGCCGGCGTCGGCCGTGCCACCCGGCAGCGAGTAGTTGACACTGAAACCGCCCTGGACCGCCCCCTCCAGCGTGACCGCCACCTCTGCCGTGCCCGCGGTTTCGTCCACCACCACGTCGGGCACACGGAGGACTGCCACATCGTCGTTGACGATTGTCACATTCACCGAGGCCGTCGTGTTGACGTCCAGCGGATCGATACCCGGGTCAGCGGGCACCACATTGCTCAGTAAAACGCTGAACGTTTCGTCCGCTTCCACGATTTCATCCACCGTGATGGGCACATGAATGGCCTGCTGTTCACCGGCGGTGCCGGTAAAGTTGAGGGTGCCACCGGTCGGCGTGTAATCGCCGGCGTCTGCCGTGCCGCCGGGCAGCGTGTAGTCGATGCTGAAGCCGCCGTCGACGGCCTGATCCAGCGTGACCAGAACACTGGCGGTTCCCTCATCTTCGGCCACCGACACCAGCAGCACTCCCTGGTCGTCATTGGCGATCGTCACGGTGGCAGTGTCCGTCGCATCGATATGGGCCGCGTCCACACCCGCAGCCAGGGGGATGACATTGGCCAGAGTCACCGCGAACGCTTCGTCCGCTTCCACACTGGAGTCCACCGAGATGGGCACGGTAATGATCTGCGTCTCTCCGGCGATCCCGGCGAAGGTCAGCGTACCGCCACTCGGCGTGTAATCGCTCGCATCCGCGGTACCACCCGGCAGCGCGTAGTCGACGCTGAAGCCGCCCTGGACCGCCCCTTCCAGTGTGACTGGCACATCGACCGTGCCCGCATCTTCGTTCACCGAAACGTCGGCCACACGGAGGACTGCCCCATCGTCGTCGATGATCATTACACTCGCGCTGTCGGTCGCGTTGATGCGGGTCGCATCGACGCCCGCGTCCAGGGCCACAAGATTGCTCAGAACAACCGTGAACGTTTCGTCGGCTTCCAAGATTTCATCCGCCAAGATCTGCAGGCTAATGTTCTGCGTCTCGCCGGCCGTGCCGGCAAAGGTCAGTGTGCCACCGGTCGGCGCGTAATCACTCGCGTCCGCGGTGCCGCCCGACAGCGTGTAGTCGACGCTGAACTGACCGCCTGCAGCCTGGTCCAGCGTGACCGGCACATCGGGCGTCCCTGCATCTTCGTTCACCGAAACGTTGGCCACTTGCAGTGCGGGCATCGGCGCCAGCCGGACAATGGTAATGCTGGCCGTCTCCTGGTGGTCTCCGGAATCGACGGCCAGAACGGCCACAACCCAGCTGGACGTGGTCTCATCGAGCTGGCTGCTGTCGGCCAGCGTGATTTTGCCCGTCTGGCGATCGATCGCGAATAGGAAATTTTCCGGGTCTTCGGCAAAGGTGAAATCAAACGTTTCGTCGACGTCCGGATCGGAGACCACAACGGTGCCCACCGTCGTTCCGTCGAGACCATTATCCGGCACACCCAACGTTTGATCGTACAGTGTAAAAGTCTCGTTCACGTCGCCAACGTTAATCGTGACCGTCACCGAGCGGCTCAATTGGCCGGCGTCGCTCACCTGCACGTCCAGGATGAACGGGGAGGCGGATTCGAAGTCCAAGGGGGCCGTGTCCGTCACGGTGATCACCCCACTGACCAGATCCAGGGCAAACACGCTGCTGCCCGAACCGCCGGTCACCTCGTAGCTGAGCGTGTCGGCGTTGTCCGGGTCATCGGCCCTGATCCGTCCGACCGATGTACTGACGGGGCTGTTTTCCGGAACCAGCAATACCTGGTCGTCGGCTGTCGGCGGCTCGTTGGTGTTTGTCACGTTGATGGTCACGGTGGCCGTGTCGAACAGGCTGCCGCCGTCGCTCACCTGCACGTCCAACGAATAGCCCGTGGTGGTCTCGAAGTCGAGTGCTGCCGCAGCGGCCAATGTCAGCTGGCCACTGGCCACGTCGAGCTGGAACAGGCCCACACCGTCGCCACCGGTGATGGCGAAGATCAGCGTGTCGCCGAAGTCCGGATCGCTGGCGGTCACTTTGCCGACGATGGCCCCGCTTCCCGTGTTTTCGGCGATCGCAAAGGTTTGATCCCCGACAGCCGGAGTCTCGTTCACCGCCGTCAGGTCGATCGTCGCGGTGGCCGCAGCGGCCAATGTCAGCTGGCCACTGTCGGTCACCTGGACCTGCAATGTGAAGCGGGTCTGCGACTCGTAATCCAACGGGTCGGCGTCGGCCACCGTGATCACCCCGCTGAGCGGGTTCAGGGCAAAGGCGCCGCTTTCGTTACCGCTGGTGATGGCAAACTCCAACGTGTCGCCGGCATCCGGGTCGCTAGCCTGCAAGGTGCCGACAACGGTTCCAATCACGCTGTTCTCGGGAATCGTTGCGGTCAAATGGTCGAGCACCGGAAGTTCGTTGACGTCGCTCAAGGCGATCGTGATGGTGGCCGTATCGGACAGGTTGCCGCTGTCGGTCACCCGCACCACCAACGAGTAGCCTGTGGTGGTCTCGAAGTCAAATACTGCCGCAGCGTCCACCGTAATCCGGCCGCTGACCGGGTCGATCTGGAACAGGCCCACACCGTCGCCACCGATGATGGAATAGATCAACGTGTCGCCAGTGTCCGGGTCGCTGGCGGGGACCTCGCCGACGAAGTGGCCGCCGCTGCTGTCTTCCGAAATCGCGAACGATAGCGCGTTCACCGATGGCGTCTCGTTCACCGCCGTCAGGTCGATCGTCACGCTGGCTGGGGCGGTCAGCAGACCACTGTCGGTCAGCTGGACCTGCAATGTGAAGCTGGTCAGCGACTCGTAATCCAACGGACCCGCGTCGGCCACGGTGATCACCCCGCTGGCGCTGTCCAACGCAAAGGCACCGCTGGCGTTCCCGCCGGTGATGTCGAACTGTCGCGTGTCGCCAGTATCCGGGTCGCTGGCCTGCAAGGTGCCGACAACCGTTCCGATCAGGCTGTTCTCGGGAATCGTTGCGTTCAAATTGGCGAGCGTCGGAAGTTCGTTGACATCATCTAAGTTAATCGTGATGGTGGCCGTATCGGACAGGTTGCCGATGTCGGTTACCTGCACGTCGAGCGTGAAGAGACCCGTGGTTTCGAAGTCCAGTGGCCCGGAATCGATGACCGTGATTTGGCCGGTGGTGGCGTTCAGGGAAAACAGACCGACGCCGCTGCCACCGGTGATCTCGAAGACCAGCGTGTCACCCGGATCGGGGTCGCTGGCCGGCAGCGTTGCCACGACGGTCCCGGCCGTGCTGTTTTCGGCAAGGTTGAAGGCCTGATCCTCCACGACGGGTGCGTTGTTGCCGCTGTTTTGTCCGAAATCAACGCCGCTGACCGCTCCTGCACTTGGGATGTCGACGACCTGAGCAAAACTACCACCGATGAGTTGAACGTTACCGATGAGTTGAAGGTTGTCGACCAGCAGTGTCGAGTTTTCCCAACCGCTCATCACGGCGAAGCTGATCGTGTAGACGCCCGCCTCATTGAACTGGAGTGTGTGGGTTTGCGAATCGGTGCGGCTGGCGAACGGTGCTGGTCCGCTATAGGGCACCATCGGGGTGTTCCAATTGGCCAGGATGTCGACCTGATCGGGGATGTCCTGGAAATCAGCTGCTGCCGCGAAAAAGGCGTAGTCGTCCCAGTAATAGGCATTGGTCTCGGTCAGGAACATCCAGTCGAACATGAGTTCTGCATCGGCTTCGACCGAGATCCGTTGTCTAATGACCGAGCCGGTGGTAGCAATTTGCGAAACACTTTCCAACGAAAACGCCGTCAGGCCTGCAAATGACTCGATTTGGCTGACCCACTCGCCACCTTGGCTGTCCAGACGGGCCTGGTACGTTCCCGCCGGTGGAGCCACTCCGATGTCTGCGGTTTCGACCGTCACCATGCCCAGCGATTCCCAGCCGGTCAGTTCGCCCGCTTCGAATCCCCCGTTGATCGCCTGCTCGGCGGGCCATGTCTGTACCGATTGCGGCTGCACCTCCTGCGCCACCAGATACGAGCTGTTGGCTGCGAGGTTCCGCAGCGCGTAGTCGCCGTTGGCGTCGGTGTAGGTAAACGGCTCGAGTTCGTCGCGTTTACCATCTCCGTCGATGTCGGTAAACGGCTCGGCCTGATCGTAGCTGCCGTTTTCGTTCGCGTCTTCGAACAGCTCGGCCTGATCGTAGCTGCCGTTTTCGTTCAAATCGGTAAAGGGTTCGGCCGGATCCCACATGCCGTTTTCGTTCATGTCGCCGAATGTCTCGCCCAGATCGTACTGCTGGTTACCGTTGGCGTCTTCGAACGGCTCGGCCTGATCGTAGCTGCCGTTTTTAGGTTCAAGATCGGTGAAGGGTTCGGCCGGATCCCACATGTCGTTTGCATTGGTGTCTTCGTACCATTCAGACAGGTCGTATTGGCCGTTTTGGGGTTCAAGATCGGTGAACGGTTCGTCCTGATCGTGGTATTCGTCGCCGTCCTGATCAATGAAGATCTTGACACCGTCCACGCCCGGTTCCAAAGCCCCACGCAACCCGTCGCCGTCCTGATCGTTCCACGACGTGCCGTAGATGGCCCCGGCATCGACGCTCACATCAAAGGTCATCGTGTCCGACCTTCCGCGCCAGTCGGCCGGGCCAGTCGGGCCGTCGACGGCCGTGACCGTGACGCTTGTCGTGCCCTGAAAATCGCCCCATCCGGCCACCGGGATCTCCAGTTTGGATGGGTCGGTGCCGGAGAAATTGATGGCGAGGTTGGGATCACCGGGACTGTTGGGATCACCGGGACTGGCCGTGTAGAACAGCGGGTCACCATCCGGGTCGAACTGCGCGCGGGTGCGCGCGAGTACTTCGCTGCTGGATCGATACGGCCGACTCGAGGAAGGGTTACCGGTGGTTGTATTGCCTAACGTCCCGTGATACCCGTTGGTCGACTGGTCGTAGACGGTCAAGCCGCCCGGCTCGTCGAACCGCCAGTAGCCCCTCAGGGCGTCGTCGTCCACCGGGAACAGCCCCGCCCGGTCCCTGCGAATTTCCGCGGCAGTGCGAGTTTCGCCCCAGATGACCAGTTCCGCCAGTTGACCGTTGAGCGCCTGGTTCGACTGGAATCCGCCGCCAACCGAGTCCTGGTCCTGGCCGAGTACCAGCCCCTCGACGGCCAGCGGGCTGCTTGCAACGGTCAAATCAGCCGCCTGCGTCCCCCGGGACAGACCGTCGAGGTACAACGTGACTGTCCCCTGGTCGGTGTCGCGCACGACGGCGAAGTGGTGCCATTGGCCGTCGGCCACTGGGATCTCGAAGTCCCAGCTGACCCTCGGGCCCTTCGTATAGACATGAAAAATAGTGTGGGTGTTGTCGGAACCGAAGTAAAACAGAAACTCGTTACCTTGATTGCTATGCTCGCCACTGATGAGGGATTTGCTGCTCCCGTCGGTCGTGTTAAGCCAGAATTCCACGGTCAAGCTGGTCTGTCCGTCGAGCACCGCAGGAGGCAGGAAGACGACGTCGTCCTTGGTCCCGGGCGAGGTGTTAAACGACAGCGTGGGTGCCGGCCCGGCGATCTGCAGCAGGTCCAGCTCGATTTGCTCACTGTACCGCTTCGACTGCGGACCGAGCTGCGACAGGACCGGCGGATTGTTTGGATCGAAGGAGACCGTCTTGCCCGCGTTCAGCAACAGCGGCAGGTAAAGTTCGTGGGCCCGGTTGTCGAGCGGGTTGGCCTCCAGCGAAACCTTCTCCAGAGCTGCGGGCGGAGCGTCAGCCGTACCGCCGACAACACTCAGATTGACCGCCCGCAACATCACCGCATCGGCGGCAACCAATCCGTTTACCGAAGCAGACAGTCCGACGGTGAGGGTTCCTGATTCGAGCGTGTCGACCGGCAAGCCTTCTTCGACGAGGGTAACCGTTCCTGAGTCGATGACGACCGTGGCCAGACGTTGCCACGGGCGGCCGCCCAGGACATCTCCGGTCGGGGCAAGCCGCTGGTCGACCACGATCGGATCACCCAACAGGCTCGGAGTGACTGACACATCATAGTACTCCGACAACTGGTAGCTGGCGTCGCGGGCGCGGCTCACGTCTTCGGGCCATGTGACCAGCAGGTCGTAGGTACCCGCGGGCACGTCAGGCGTCGCCCAGGTCCACTTCGCGGCCTGGTTGGCAGTACCCGGCGGGTGGAAGCGGTAGTCCCCCTCGAACGCTCCGGCCACCCGATTCACGTTGCCCAGCCACTGCGGGTCGCTGTCGGTGTAACCCGGGTCGCCGTTGTCAATCAGATGGTGGCCGACCAGCCCTTCGATAGCGCCGATACGGTTGTCATGCAGGTAGACGAACTGCAGCTGCGGCAGGTTGGTCAGCGGCGAAATGTCGACGATCTGATTACCCGACAGGCTGAGCCACTGGAGGTCGCGGAGTTCAGACAGCTGACTAATATCCTTCAGTTCAAGACCTTCGTAAAGAAAAGCGGCGCCCGCATTGTCGTTGGTGGTCTGAGCGCTGATGAGAACATGGGGGCCCATCGCGGCGACAGTGCCAACTCCGCCGTATTGGTGTGGCTCGACATAACGATAAAGTTCCTCGTCTGGCGCTGTCAGATCGAACAGGTGCGCGCTGCTGTCACCGCTCTCCAGGTGCGGGGCGCCGATGAGGGCGCGGTCCGCAATCCACGCCAGCGATTCTCCAAAGTCTGCATAATAATAGGGATTGGGATTGTCGATGACGACACCTTCCCCGGTGTGCAAGTCGTGGACGTAAGCAGCTCCACCCTCGGAATACAAGTCGAATTTCGGTGCACCGATGAGAAGCCTGTTGTTGCGTCCCGCGATAGCGGCACCAAAACTGCCGGGTACAGGACCGGACTCAATCGCGGCCAGCTGTTTCCCCGTGGCTGCATCGAAAACATAGACTTTTCCCTGATTGGAATCGTAGCCGGGATCTCCCACGGCGAAGGCGTTGGGTAGCACGGCCAGGGAAGTACCAAACGCGTCCCCATCCTGTGGTTCGGGATGGAAGAATTCTTCCAACAACGTGCCGTTCGTTCCGTCGAACAAGTACACGAGGCCCACTTCCAGATCGCTGGGCTGCGCGGGCACCGGATCGCCCGGAGCACCCACCAGCAGATGGCTGCCCAGTGGAACAAGAGCCGTCCCGAATTGACCACCTGTGGTCCCTCGCGGACTGTAAAATCGGCGTTCAAACGTTCCTGTGTTGACGTCAAACACACAAACGCTGCCGGTGTTGTCCTTGATCGTAAACCAAATGCCCCAGAACTCCACATCGAAGTCGTCGCCCGGTGCCCCGATGAAGAGTTTGTCCCCGACGACTGCCACTGCCTCGCCGAAGTCGTCGCCACTTTCCGGGTTCGGATTCTCAATGGTCCACACCAGTTCGCCTGTTGTCCCGTCAAAGACGAACACGGCTCCGGCAGCGATGCCATCCACGACGGCTTCCGGTGCACCAACGAAGATGTGGCTGCCCTTCGTGGTAATCGAACTGCCAAACCGCTCCCATGGCGGTGGATTCCCCGGGTGCACCAACGCACCCATGAGTCCAAAGCCCTCGTACAACGCATCACCGGGCAACTGGGTCGGTGCGTTGGGCCGGCCGTCGATGCTCAGGAACTCCAGCTGCCGCTCGAAGCCGATGTACAACGGGCTGATGTCGGTCACGGCGTTGTAGTCCAGGCTCAACCCGCGGAGTTTCAACAGTTGCTCCAAGGGGCGGAGGCTGCTGATCGCATTGTCGTCGACCGAGAGGAACTCGAGGCGGAACCAGCCCACCGCACCGCTCGCGTCGGTCGCCTTGGCAATCGGGTTCAAGTCGCTGATGGTGTTGCCGTTCAGGTTGACCAACCGCAGGTTCGTCGCGTGCTCGGCGCCCTTCAGGTAAGCGATCCCGGCGTGATCGGCTTCGAGCCGCGTGATGGTGTTCAGGTCGCTGGCATAAAGCGGCAAGTGCCACAACGGCGTGTTGCGATAGGACCGGGTGACCGGAATGTCGAGCTTGGCGGCCAGCGCGGCCGCTAGCTGCATGTCCGGAACATCGACCACAAAGTCGATCGCTCTGGGTTGCTGGCGGCTGTTGTCCGCGGTGATCAGTGCCGGCGGCTGGTCCTGGAGCGACTCGTCATCCCTGCGGTCGAAGACTTCGATGGTTTCGGCGATGAAGGCGTCGTCGCCGCTGCGGCCGAACAGGCGGTCCAGATGCGCGCGACCGACCAGGACATCGTCACCGTCACCGCCGTCGAGCAGGTCGCGGTCGGTGGATGGATGGGTGGCACCCTGCTCGGGGGCGATGATCTCCAGGGTCGCCAAATCACCCGGGCCGCTGTCGAACGGATTGAACAGGTGGACGAAATACGTTCCGGCTGCCAGGCTGCGGGTGTCGGCCATCGGCATCGCCTCCGCAAGACGACCACCCTGCGCGTCGTAGAGATCCAACAGATAGCCGTCCTGGCGAGCGATCTGCACCTCCAGCCCGGTCTGGCCGCCGAGTGCCGCCCGTTGGATTAGCAGGGTCAGCAGCGGGTCGTCGATCTGTACCCGCACGGTCATCCGGGTCTGGCCCGCGGCGAGCTGGGCCCTGACCGCAGCGGTCAGGTCGACCTGGATGAGACCTGCCTGCGAGAGAACGGCCTGCGACTCGCTGAGAGACTGGTCCGCAGCCGCCTCGAAATCGAGGCGATTGACCGCGCCGTCTCCCTCGCCTTCCAGCAGGTCGACGCCCAGGTTCAACGCGAACGGGCCGGTATCTTTGACCAGCCCGGTGGTCTCGAGCGTGGCGCCGCTCGCCCACCACCGAACGTTGTCCTCTTCATCGGGGACGGTGAAGTAGAGCCGCTCGCCCACAGGGGTGAGGTTCCCGGGACCACACGGCCAGGATCCCACGGCTAACACGTCTCGGCCGGTGAGCGTCTGCATCGTGCAGACACCGTCGTCCGGGTCTTTTTTTTGTGTGAAGAAGATGCGGTCGCCACCACCAATCGCCTGGTCGGGGACCGCTTGAGGTACTGTGGTGACGAGGTCGACACTCCAGGAGGAACCATTGATTGCCCAGATCTCAATTTGCTGGGTTTCGGAACCATCTCCCGCCGAGTGCTCGAAGAAGTAGTAGAGCTCATCGTCGGTTGCCGCAGTGAGATCTGGCGCAGCGCCAAACGAATGCACAAGCTCATCAACATCATCAACACCAACCAGAACGAGACGCCAGGCATCGAAGGCCACACCATCCTCGCGCGGCGTGAATTGCATCGTGTAGGTCTGTCCGGAATCTAGAGACCACGCGGCAGCGACATCACCGCCCAGGCCGCTGGTGCTCTCTTTCGCGGCCACGCCCTCACCCTGGGAGAGCGTGGTGGCGAAGTCGCTGTCCGCCCCACCGTGGGCGTAACGATACCAATCCGCCACACCTCCTGTTCCGTCTTGAAGTTGGGGAATCATGGCGTACATCGAGTCACTGTAGCCATCGTAGCCATCCCAGCGGACCATCAACTGGTAAGTCCCCGCCACGGGTACCTGGAAATCGTATTCAAGTTTCGGCCCGTCATAGACCGCGCCGTCAGCGAAGCCTCCATAACCATCCGGCAAGACCTGCATGTACTGTCCGCCGGAGGCATTGACGAACTTGGCACCGCCAGGTTCGCCCACATGTTCGCCCGCACCGAGTTGGCCTGCTCCGGCCGTGGCGTCAATCAGCAGCCAGTCCAGGGGTGTGTTGGTGGGGTCAGCCGGAGCGATGCCGCTCGAGCGGCGGGTGTAGTCTTCGGCCTCAAAGAACAGCTGGGCGTTCTGAAGATCGCTCAGCACGTTTCCGTCGATGGATCTCAGGGATCCCCCCTTCTGGAAAAGGAGCTTGTTGTTAAACGCTGTCAGGTTGTAGATGGGGGCGCCGCCGGAATATGGCAGCAGCCGTTGGCTGTTCGTTCCGTCGGTCGCCCACAGTGCGGCGTCAGTAATCACTTCCCCGTCCAAAAGCTGAAACGCGGTAAAAAACAGGGTGTCTCCGACGACCGTGTAGTCGCCCAGGAAGTGATTCGGGAATTGAACCGCGAGCTCGGCCTGGGTGTCGCTGTTGTTGACCACCCACAGGTCACCAATGACTGGTCCAACCCAGCTTTGTGTGGGGCTCGTGACAATGAACAATCGATCCGATCCGGCAACCAAGACAGGATCGTCAAAATAATGGTTTTCCGGTGTTACGGGCGCGACAACACCGTCTAGTGACACACGCCACACCTCCTGCGTTCCGCTTACATGGAAGTAGAGCACGTCGTTGACCGTCCGAAGACTCTTGGGCTGCAAACCGTCGGTCTCTAAAATGGACTGGGTTCCCGCCGCGGTCCCGTCACTCTGCCAGACCATGTTGTCAGCGGTGAAGAAGAACCGGTTACCCACCCTGGTCAGCTCCTGGGGCATCGATCCAAAGGTTTTGAGCTGCCGCGTGCCGGCCGAGGTCCCGTTGGTGGCCCAGAGGGCGGGCACACCGACCAGGTCCTTGGCGACGAAGACAAGTTCGCCCGCCAACTCGATCGGCGGGCTCGACAGTGGTAGTTCGAGCTCGTACGGCGTTTCCTTATCCAGGTTTTTGTAATCCAACTGCAGCTGGACGTCGCTGAGCTGCTCGGTTTGGCCGACCAGGGGGAGCAGACTGGCGAGATCCAACTCCAGGATCAGTTCCGGCAACGGATCACCACCCAGATCGAACGTCTCGCTGAAGCGGTCGAATTGGGGTGACAGGGCCGTGCTGTCCTGGACCAGGGCAGCGGTGGCACCAATAAACAGCGTGCGGGTATCCTCCGCGGCCGGGGAAACACTCAGCTGGGTGCCGCCGCTGCCGTCGCCCAGGGTGGTGAATTGGTACCAGCCTTCAGGCAGGCCGTTGTGGACGAATGGACCGGTATCCCCTTTCACGAAGTCTCCGCTACCGGTGACAGTATGGTTGGCCAGCGTGATGACATTGTCCTGGGGCAGATCGAACTGGCGGGGCGAGCCGGCAAAGAAATACGTCCTGCCGGCCTGGCCTGTGAGGCCTGTGGTGAAGACGTCTGCCTGGGATGCGCCGACGACCAGGTCGTCGTAGCGGTCACCGTTGATGTCAAGACGGGGTGCGGGAGGCAGGGTGCCGAATTGCTCCAGCGGATCGCGGCCGTCCACGCTCACGTCCGCGTCGGCCAGCAGCAGCTGCGAAGACGAAAGTCCGGCAACCCGCTCGGCGATGGACCAGAACAGGTGAAGGTGGCCGCGGTCGTCCCGCCCCACCACCTGGCCCAAGGGGGTGGTGACCAGATGGCCGGTTTCGCCGATGGCCAGGTCCAACTGGCCGTCGCCGTTGAAATCGCCGGCCGTTGCGCCCAGCGGTCCGTCGATCGAAATGGTCTGGGTGAGGTTTTCGCTCGGTTGCCGCCGCAGCGTGAGGTCGCCGGTGAGGGGCGCGCCCACTCGGCCGCTGAGCAGTCTGTCGTGCTCGCCAAGGATGGTCGCACCAAAAAACAGCTCGAAGCTGGCCGATTCCTTCGTTTCGCCGCTGCGGCTGATCCCCAAATCGTCGAAACCATCACGGTCCAGATCGCCCAGCGGTGCTACGGCCCCTCCCAAGGCAAAGCCCTGCATGAGGAGATCGACATCATCGAGCACTGTATCGGCCAGGTCCGGCACGCCAAGGATGATCTGTCTTGAAGTGGGCAGTTGGCCGTAGGGGCGTCCAAACAGCGTGTAGACGCGACCGTAAGGCGGCAGCGGACCCAACGGGCCATCGAAGTCGACCAGTCCCGGATCAGCAATCACAAGGTCGTCCAGCCCGTCGCCGTTGATGTCGCCCCCCACGGTAAGGTTCATGTCGACGTCAACGGATTCCGGCGATCCCCACAAGACAAACACGTCCAGGACTTCATCAGGCACCGTTTCTTCGATGAAGTAGGTGAGGTTCCCGTCTGTGATTTTCCATTGCTTACTTTCGTCCAACACCGTCAGTTGGTGGCTTGCCGAGAGGGTGATCTGGGCGTCTTCAAACTGTTCTTGGATCTTATTAAGGTTCGGAGGGATCTCGCCGAGCTCGTCACTGATTGTTTCCACCAGATCTTCATCATCCGGTGGATTGACGATGGAAAAGAGTGGTTGCAAGGCGTCGCCGAGCAAGTCATGCGGAGGAGTCTCGTCAGGTAGAATAGCCGCCTTGGACTTGTAGAACAGCTCGGAAGACGTTTTTACAAAGTTCGGTGGGAACTCCTGAATGTCCTGGCCAGACAGGACCCAACCTATGACCTTCTTGGTGTCGTCCGCTTTGTCCTGATAGATTTTCAGTATATCCCAGGGCAAAGCGGGCGCGGTATCTTTAACGAGCACATAATCGCCCAAACCCGCCTCGGTTCGCCATCGAACGCCTTCTTCTTCCGCGTGGAGAATAGTGTTGCTGATCGAGACGTTTTCATCCTCCTCGATAACGGCCAGAATGATCGATGGAAGAATATTGTCATTTAGTTCTTCCGCGTGGTCATCGAATCGCTCGGACCACAGAAACCGGGGAACACGCTGATATTGCAGCTCGCCCTGAGGCCAAACAACCACCAAATCGTCGTAGAGGTCACCGTCGAAATTCATGGTCTGGACGGTGATGGGGACATCGAAGACGGGTAGGTTGACCTGCCTGTCCACAGAGAGCAAGTCCAGCTGGCGGGAGGTGAAAAGGTGTTTGCTGCCATGGATGATGTTGACGATTGCGGCGTCGGATTGGAAGAAGACCAGGTCCCCGATACCGTCGCCGTTGATGTCGCCCATGCGCTCGGCGGGCTGGCCCAGCGCGGCCAGGTCGACAACAAAGGCGGCGTGGTCGGCGATCGATTCCTGGCCACTGATGTTCACCGGCCCCAGCAGGAGGTAGCCCGTCTGCCCGCCGCTGACGAGCAGGTCGGCGACACCGTCGTCATTGAAATCGCCCACGTCCTGGGCTTGCGACAACATCTCCTGGGCGGTTGCGCCCTCCAGCCAGTGGGCCTGGTCAAGATCTTTTGGGCCCCGGCCGGCCAGGTTGACGCCGGATGGGCCGCGGGGTCGCCAGGAGACCAGCGGGGTGGCCAGCTCGAACTGGAACTGGCGGGGCGGCAGGTTGCTGCCCGGCAGCGGTTCGGCCGTGGTCAGCGCTTGCCCCAGCACGACACTTAAACCGCTACCGAGGCCATCGGCCAGGCCGAGGTCGGCCAGGCCATCGCCGTTGACGTCGCCCAGGCCGGCGAAACTCAGCGGCCGGAGCAGCGGGGTGCTGAAGATGCCGTCTAGCGGAGAACTGCTGGCCGCATTCTCAGCCTCCTCATACTGCGGCTGCACCGCCTCGAACACCAGGTCCGGGACGTCGAACTCGAACATTTCCGTGCTCATGGTCTCCCGCCCCAGGTAGACCCGCCCTGCCGGATGCAGCAGTGCACTGCCGTCCTCGGCCAACGTGGGGCTGGCTTCCAGCACCAGGGCTCCCAGGTCGTCCAGCTGGTCTGCATTGATGTCCCCCAGGGGCACATAGCGACCCATGATGGAATCGCGACCTTCGAAGGGATTCCACGTTTGCAGGTAGTCGAAGTTCGTTGTGCCCGGGAACAACCAACTCGATTCACTGGTTCCCAACAGGTCTGCAAAAGTGTCGTCCAGGACGCCGGAAATGATGAAATCATCGAGGTCATTTCCATTCACCCCATCCCCATTGAGGTTACCGGCGGGCAGGATCAATCCGGACTTGAGGCCAAGCACGACCACTCGATGATCCCGTTCGGTTTCGGCATTCACGGGGCCGGTCAGAGCGTTGTCGTCGCCCAGGAAGACATAGGCCGCTGCGGGTCTAAAGGGAGCGAGGATCTGCCGGGCCAGAATGGCCATGTCCTCTAATCCGTCGCCGTTCACATCGCCAATTCCAGCAACGCTCGTCCCGAACTCGTCACCCGGGTCACTGCGCGAGAATTTGACGTTCGCATCTTCCAGCGTGATCAACGGTTGCACGACCACGTCGTCGATGTACCAGCCTTCGAAGTCGTTCTGAATGCCGCCAGCCGTGTCGAACTCGAAGATGAGCCGGAATTTTTGGTCAAGCAATGGATCATCACGCCACATCGACCATAAAGGTGACGAAGTGAGATCGTACTCGGCAACCTGCCACTCCCCCGAACTATCGACCAGCGAGCCGGTCGTGTTCTGCAACAACACGAACTCCTCACCGTAGGTCTCGTCTTTGGCGATGACCCGGGCGCGGTCATAGTAATTCGATTGCTCTGTCTCGAGCCAGTAATTGAACGTCAGCTTGGCGCCATTGACCTCCTCCAGGACGATCGGATCGGACTCGATTCGACCGGTAGCCCCACCCACGTTGTAAGTGCCTTCCTGGCAGTTGGTATCGGGTGGATAAACGGGCCCCTCGCAGCCGAAGTAATAGCTCCACGGTCCGCTGTGACCTTCGTCGGCCGCCCGCTGCTGGCTGAGGTGCCACATGCCGGGCGGGTCCTCCAGCGTGGTTGTGAACTGGCCGCTCCCTGCAATCACTTCATCCACGCTGAACTCCGCCACAAACCGGGGTGGCGGTATCATCCACCGATTGTCAGCGTCTGTGGTAGGATCGCCATGATCTATCCGATCTTCACTGTAAAACAGGTAGGCCGCCCCGGCCGGTGGTGGCGGTGCTAAGGGCCGATTCAATTGCTCATTCGCCTTACCCAGGAAAGGTGCCTGGCCAATCAGCAGGTCGTCCACACCGCGGCCGTTCACGTCTCCGACGCCCGCCACCGACAGTTTTCCTTGACTGAAGTCGAAGCTCAAGTCGGCATCGTCCTTGATGATCACGTCGGCATCGTCGACAACATCGAGCGTTCCCTGCCAGGATTCGCGGCCGAAGACGATGTACACGGCTTGATGGACAAACGGTGCCGTTTTGGAATAGAAGATGTCAGCCACTAAAGAATCCGGAACG
>Ga0310120_10001562_pt1 | contig 17210 bp, 9 predicted proteins | sample CB27_AW_983_MG_FD_203506 | JGI IMG/M metagenome (GOLD analysis project Ga0310120, IMG submission 203506) | Marine microbial communities from Western Arctic Ocean, Canada - CB27_AW_983 | ecosystem: Environmental > Aquatic > Marine > Oceanic | place: Canada: Western Arctic Ocean | collected...
TTTTTCGACGGCATGGCGATCAATTCGCCGGCGGGCCAACTCTTTCAACTCTTTGACGTCAAGAACGTCACCGTTTTGAAGGGTCCCCAGAGCGGGCGCTGGGGAAGAAACGCGACGGCAGGCTCCATCATCGTCGACTCAAACCTGCCCGATGGGGATTGGAGTTCCTCCGGATCGCTCACCTACGGGTCCTACAACGATGTGGAGGTCGAGGGCGCAATCGGCTTCCCGATCATCGAGGACACGCTTTCAGGGAGGCTGGCCTTTACTTACCAGCAACGGGATGGCTACACGCGCAACGGGTGCGCGGGATGGGACCCCGTGGCCGCCGGCTACGGCGAAAAATCCCGGGCGAAGACCGAAGAACTCTATGCGGCCCTGGCTCCCGAAAATACCGCGCGCGAAGTCTGGAGAAATTCCAACCAAACAGGGAACTCAAAAACTTTTTTCCTCTGGGGAAACACCCCATTGGCCGAGGAGCTCAGTCAAGGCGGAAGTTCGTCTACCGGTACTACCATCTGGTACGATGGAAATGGTGACCCTTTCTATCGCCAGTCCGTCGGCTTCGAGCAGGTCTACGCCACCGATCCGCGCTGCGTCATCGATTCCCCTGGCACCGTCGTAACCCCGCGCGGAGAGCAGTTCAAAATCGACCGTGGCCTCCCTCCGGTCAGCGCAGGCACTTTCGAACCCTTTCCCAACAATGCCACCTTGGAAGAGTTTCAAAGCTTGAAGCCGTACACAAACAATGCGCTCAACTGGGCTGCGCGCGGCATGTTGCTCTACAACCCTTCCGAAGATGTGGAGATTCTCCTGAGCTTCCACGGCGGCCAGAACCTCGGTGATTCGGCTCACCTGCAAATGGTTCCTGCCGTCAGCCCCAAGGTTCCGGCAGACGCACTCGCGAACTGCGCCACGAGCAATTCCGCAAACGTACCTTGCCCCTTCCCTGGAATTCTCCAAGAACCCTATTTCAGGGAACCCACACTGGCAGGTCCACTCGGTCCCTGGAACGAATCCTTCGGGGGTGCCCAGGGCGAACCTCTGATTGAAATTCCCGGCATCTTGGGGCCGGGGAATTCAACGCTCCCGGGCCACCGAGGGAGCGACCCGTACCTGGGGTTCTACGATCGGGACGGGCAAGAATTGCTGGATGTCTGGGGAGCCGGCATGATCGGCCGCTGGGACGAGGGCCACTTCACCCTTCATTCCCTCACGGGCTACGAGGGCAACCAGCGCTTGGTCGAGGACGAGGGCGACGCCACGCCCAAAAGGCTTCTTTATGCCGACTGGTCGGACAAATCGTGGCAGGTCAGCCAGGAATTCCGGGTCGAGGTCGACCGGGACGATTTCAGCTGGCAGGCCGGCCTGTATGGCCTCTACGAAGAAGTGAACGCATTCAACCAGTTCAACGGAGCGCTTCAGCGCAACAACACCCAACGTTTTGATCAAAGCCTGAACTCCCTGGCCGCCTACGCGAGCGGTCACTACGACCTCATCAACGACCGCAACTCACGGCCAGGGGTCGAACTCCTGCGCTTGAGTGGAGCGCTCCGGGGCAGCCGAGACCACAAGTTTTTTCATCTGGTCAGCACGCTCACGTGTAACAACTGCGAAGTGGCGGAAATTGTAAAGCCCGAAACGGAGTCGGCCACGTGGTCAGGCATTACCGGTGACGTGATGCTCTCGTGGACTCCCATCGTGCGGGACGAGTACGACATTACCCTGCACGCCAAGTTCAACCACGGGATAAAGAACGGGCACTTCAATGCTTCCCTCACCAATGACCCGGATCCGAGACAGGACGAACCGCTGCTGACCCCCGTCAAGCCCGAAGCCATCGACGCTCTCGAGATCGGTTTCGACTCGAGTTGGCTGGAGAAGCGTGTCCTGCTTTCCGCGGCCTTTTATCGTTACTGGTACAAGGACCTTCAGGTTTTCGACCTCGTCAACGAGGCCGGCGAAATACCCACGCAACAACTCCTGAATGGCGACGCCAACATTCTTGGCGTCGAAGCCGACCTTCGAATCTTACCCGTAGATGGAATGACACTGGGCTTCGGCATCAACTGGCTCGACTCGACGTTTGCCGATTTCGTGGTCACAAAGCGGCAGGCGGGACGCAACACCCAACGAAATAACCTCGCCTTCAACTATGCCGGAAACCCGACCATTGCGGCGCCCGAGTTCACATTGAATGGAATGGCCGAGTATCTCTACCTGATCCCGAACTGGGGAACCTTGGCCCCCCGCATCGACTATTCGTACCAGACCCGGGCCTACCTGGATCCCCAAGCCCTGGAGTTGATCAGCATGCCGGCCTACTGGTACCTCGATCTCAGCCTCGCCTTCCGGACACTGGACGACACCATCGAGGTGGCGTTTTGGATGTCCAACGTCACCGATAAAGAGTACTTAGTTGACGTATTCGATGTCACCCAGGAGGCCAACGTGGTCCTCCAAGTATGGGGCCAGCCGCGAATGGCGGGCGTCACCGTGTCGTACTACTACTAAGCGCTCGTTACCCAGTACTCAGTCGCCGAACGAGGTTCGGTGCGGCGCGCATCACTCCACTTCGTAGCCCAGTGCGCGAAGTTGCTGAAGTTGGGCATCGTCGAGTTCGATTTGGGGAGCGTCGCCCCAAGAAGCCTTCTCTTGCTCGAGATACGCGTTGGCCAGTTCCATCATGTGCTTACGCACCTCGGGCTCAGCGGCATCGATGCGACGACTCTCCCGACGATCGGATTCATATTTGTAGAGTTCAGCGCGCCGCGCGCCGCGTCCCGCCGAGCGATAGACCAGTCGGTATGGACCCTCGGTGACGGCGACCATGGGTTGGGGTTTCACCTTCTTGCGTCCCCAAGACTGGTCGATGTGCGCAAAACGGGCCTCATCATCGACGCTGCCCCGGCCGGCTGCGGCCGCGATCTCCGGGCGCAGAGAACGTCCGTCAGCGCCCTCGATGGGCTCAAGGCCCAACAGGTCAAGGAGAGTGGGCCACAGATCCACGTTCTCGCTGGGCGTTTCCACCACTAGGGGCTCCGGCAATCGGAACGGGAACGAAATGATGAGAGGCGTGGTCACGACTTCGCTGTATACGTCCCGGGCGTGGCCCTCTCGGCCATGCTCACCGAAAGCCTCACCGTGGTCCGAGGCGACGATGATGAGGGTCTTGTCCCGTAGGCCCCGCTCTTCGAGATCCTCGATCAGAACACCAATCAGGCGATCCACCCAACGGATAGAATTGTCGTAGATATCCGAGTACGTGGTGCCAAAGAGCGCCGAGTCCTCATCGTAAACGTATTGGTGAACGTCCATCAAATGGAGATAGAGAAAGAATTTCTCCTGGCTGTGGGTGAGCAGGAAATCTTTCGCCGACTGGACAATGTCCCAATCCGTCCCCGCCACGCCGGTGGTCGGTTTTTCCCGGCGAATCGAAGGCGCCACCGGGGAAGCCCGGGGGCTGTGATAAACCTCAAAGCCCTGGGAGAAGCCAAAACTCGGCCCCACCCAAGCGTTGCGCCAGAGGGCATAGGTCTTGTAGCCGGCCTCCTGAAGGATCTCGGCGGGCATTTTTGCATCGGGTGAAATCGCGTCTTCCGAGCGGGTGACGCCGGTTCGCGCCGGGTAATGGGCCGTCCACATGGAGGCCATGGAACATTTGGTCCACGAGGATTGGGACATGTTTTGGGCGAAACGCAGCCCATCCGCCGCCAGGGCGTCCAGTGTCGGACTGGTTTCCCGTTCGTACCCGTAAGCGCTCAGCCGATCCGCGCGCAGGGTATCGATGAGAATGAAGACGATATTGAGGTCTTCGGTCGCGGGCAGTTGATCGATCGCCTCGGGCGACGCCAGGGGGCGCGGATTCGTTCCGATCCTGACCTGGGATAACGCGAAGGCCAGCAACATTAGGACCAGGGCTACAGCATAGAAAGAGCGCGAATTGACCAGACGCTTCCACATGCGATTGAGCCTACCGTAGCCCCAGATGCAATGCGGCCCCCGGAAGCAAAGCCTCCGGGGGCCGTTTTTTCATCTCATCGCTCCAGCGACACACTCGCGAAGCGAGTACTCGATGGAATCGATCAGGCGCCTCGACTGCTGCGATAAACCAGACCCAGCAAAGATACGCCCGCCACCAGAAGCATGGCGCTCGAAGGCTCGGGGGCGAAGGTGAGGGTCAATTTTCCGATGGCCGCGGTTTCGTAGTCCACGCCGCCCGCCGGAGTGCGCCAGTGGGTCAGCATCGGGCTCACCAGTTGAATATTTCCGGCTCCCGCAGCCGTCCGGTTGTCATACCCGCTCCGTGCAAAATTGGTGAAGAACGGCCCGCGGGTCGCCCGGGCGGTGGCCACGCCGGTGCTCCACGGAAAGGCCGAAGCCGTGATGTAGTTGGTATTGGTCTGGATCAGCACGCTGTGCTTGTTGGTGCCCGTGGTCATGGTTGTCAGAACCCCGACCGCCCCCGTTACCGGGTTCACCGTTCCATTGCCCAACCAGGAAATTAGCCAGGGATCGGTGCCGATGGAAAGGCCGCCCGCGTTCGAGTACGCGAAATGCGTCTGTTGCTGACCCAGCAGGCCCATGGTGCCACCGAATTTCGCGGCCCCCGCGGTTGTGGTCAGGGTGCCCGCCGGTACGCCACCGGCATTTGCCGTGTGGACGTAGTTGCCCGGGCCGCCCCCGGCAAAGAAGTTACCCGCAGCATTCTTGAGGTCCGCGTAGGAGTAGCTGTAAATGTACGGCGGGTAGTAGGAGAAAGATCCACCCGGCACGCCACCAACCGGCTTCTTGGCGAAATTATTGGGCGTGAAAGGCGCGACCGGATTAATAAAGGCTGTCGGGAAGGTGCCCAACTTCACCGAGAGCAGGCTCGCGGGCAGGCCGATCGCCCCCCCCGGAGAGGCCGAAACCGAAATAATGCCCGTCCCCACTAGGGGAGAACCGGCATGCGCACTCGGGTAGGACGAAGTCGCGAAGCACTGATAGCCCGTCGGAAGCGATGTGGTTCCGCCGCCGGGAAGACCCCCCGTAGTCAGCGTAGGCGTCGAGGGCGCAATTCGGCTGCCGTGCTGCGCGTTGCAGTCCTGGCCGAAGGGAATCCCGAGATAGTTGGTCGAGTAGAACGGAGACGTGGTCCCCGTCGTCGTATCGTTACCGAAGGAAACCTGCGTGTACTTGCCGAGGACATACATCGGCGTGGCTGCGGACACGATTCCCGCAATGCCGATCACCAACGCTAAGAAAACCAACTGAGCCAGTACTAGGCTGGCGCCACGCTTGGCCGTCGAGAAGGTCGCTCCACGAGTCTGGGCAATTAACATTGATAAGTCCCTCCGTATTTCGATGTGTGCGAACCCGATTCCGCTTTTCGATTCCGACTTCAAGTATCGTCTAGTATCATTCGCTTCTTGCTTGTGGTTGCTTCTGTTCTGGTTGCCGGTGCAGTCTTGGCACCCTGACCAATCAGTTCAATCTTCAGAATCAGAACCTTTGAATCAGAACCTTTGAATCAGAACCTCAGAAAAAGTCCAAGACCATTACCAAGCCAACGCTCAGAGTCTCTAGATCTAGTGCCGAGGTTCAACCACCTTCAATACACTCTTCATCATGAACGCCAAAGGGCCACCCGGTCAAGCAGAAAGTGCCCGTCGGGGGAGACCAAATTTTCAGAAAAATGATTCCCACGGGGAGACGTGATATGCCGCGCAGTGGGCTGGGTCCGGGGCTGGCCCATGCCAACGGTCGCTCACCGGCCGGAGGAAGCCCACGCCGGCCGAGCGGGGGGAGGGCTGCCTCGCCTGGGGCGGCTGCCGTTGGGTTGCTCATGTGTAGCCTCTGCCTGGCCTACGCGTGCGGGGACGAACTCGGGGTAGCGCCTGGACCGGAACCGACCGGGGCCGGCGAGGCGACGGAAACCGCGCCTTCGCTGCGCGCCCTGCGCGAACGGCTCAACGCCACTGTGTGGCAAAGGGAAGAACTCGCCCAGGACTACGAGAGGAGCCTAGTCGCCCTCTGGGACAACCTCCTGGCAGCCGGGCGACGTGGAGAGCCCGCCGCCAAATTTCGTGTTCTCGCGGATCTCGACCCCGGGGAGGTGATCCTGGGCGCGCCCCACCCGGTGGCGAGCCTCGATCACGGCATCGAGCAAAGCGAGTTCGGCCCTCCCCTGGATTTGCTGGATCGATCCAAGTGGAGCGCCATGCTCGATCGGCTGGCCGAATCGGGCTATGTGCTCGTCCAAAGTGAATGGCACCACGCGCGCTTTGAACCCGCCGCCGGGCAAGCCCCCGCACGATCCGAGGTGGCCGTGGTCCTCCATGGCATTCACGAACCCAGTGGGCGGCGCTTCGCCATCGACGGCCCGGTTGATGTGGAATGGGCGGAAGCCCGGGATCGGAATGGCCTGGCCCGGCCCGGAAGGATCGACGCATCGGGGCTTCGCATGCTGAGCCGGGCGCAATCGCCCGGCTTCGAGAAAGTCGGTGTGTTTCCGCCGGCCACCGGGAACCCGACCCTCGCCGACAGACGAGGGGTGATGGATGGAGCAGGCGCTTCCCGGCTGCATCCCCTAGTGATCTACGATCTCGACGGAAATGGCTTCGACGACCTCCTCCTGCTCGGATCTGGCCAGGTCCTGCGCAACAAAGGCCGGATGCAATTCGAGTCCGATGACCTCTTCGACCACCCCCAATCCCTGGCCGAGGCGGGCGTCGTGGCCGATTTCAACGGCGACGGAAACCCCGACCTACTCGCCGCCCGGACCGCGGGGGACACCCTGCTCTTCCTCGGTGATAAACGGGGCCGTTTTCCCCACCAGCCCCGTTTGACCCCGCGCCTTCCCAACCCTTTGCAGGGCCCCTCCTCCCTGGCGGTGGGTGACATCGACGGCGACGGCGACCTCGACGCCTGGCTGGCTCAGTACAAGCCCCCATACCTCGAGGGCCAGATGCCGACGCCTTTCTTTGACGCCAATGACGGCTGGCCCGGCTACCTCCTTCGCAACCGGGGCGACGGCCGCTTTGAACTCGCCACCGAAGAGGCGGGCCTGGCGGAGAAACGCTTTCGCAGAACGTACGCGAGCACCTTCGTTGATTTTGATGAAGATGGCGACCTGGACCTGTTGGTGATCAGCGACTTCTCTGGACTGGATCTCTACACCAACGACGGCCAGGGTCATTTCAGCGACGCCAATTCAACCCTGACAGCGGACCGCCATCTCTTCGGCATGTCGGGGGCTCTGGCAGATTACGATCTCGACGGGAAAATGGACATCTTCGTCGCCGGAATGGGCTCGACCACCGCGCGCAGACTCGAAGCCGCCGGTCTGCATCGGGAGGATCGGCCCGAGGAAAGCGCCATGCGAAAGCGCATGGCCTATGGCAACCGGATGTACCTTGCCGACGAAAGTGGCTGGCAAGAGCCCGACTTCCACGCCGACGTGGCGCGTACGGGCTGGACGTGGGGGACCACTGCCCTTGACTTCGACAACGACGGCGACTCGGATATTTTCGCGGCCAATGGCCATGAAAGCGGGGAAAGTACCCAGGACTACTGCTCCACCTTCTGGCGCCACGACATCTTCGATGGCGATTCAAAGCCCGACCGAATGCTCGAGAACCTCTTTTCCGAAGAGGGCAGCGGGTTTTCCAGCGGAGCTGAATCCTGGGACGGCTACCAGAAAAATCATCTGCTGATGAATCAGGACGGCCGTTCCTTCGTCAACGTGGCCTTCCTGCTTGGCGTGGGCGACGAGTTCGACAGCCGCTCGGCCCTCAGCAGCGACCTCGACAAGGACGGCCGAGTAGATCTCGTCGTGGTCGAGCAAACACCCGACGACGGGGAACGACTGCATGTCTACCGAAATACTTTGCCCGCGGTCAACAACTGGGTTGGCGTCGAACTTTCCGAAGAGGGCGGCGGCCGCTCTCCAGTGGGTGCACGCGCTCTTCTAAAGGCGGGGGGAAGAAGCCAGGTCCGTCAGGTCATCGTGGGAGAGAGCATCATGGGCCAGCATTCAACCACCCTGCATTTCGGACTGGGCCGCACCGAAAAGGTGGACTCCATCGAGATTCACTGGCCGGGCGGCGAGACGCGAACCCTGCTCAACCCCGACATCAACCGTTATCACCGGGTGGTGCCAGGCGGGCCGCGCCCCGCTTCCTGAGCCCGGATGCCTGGGAGATCGTATAGGCGCGGTCCGAGGCAAGCCCCGGGAACTCCTGCTTCTCGCCGTTGGGCCAGGTCACCGTCACATCCACGATCTGGGCCGAACCGACCCCGAAATGCTGCTGCTTGGGGTTCATCGACAGATACCCGGACCCCCCCTGGACAATCCTCGAATTCGAGAGTTTCCCTTTATGGTTGGTCTCGATGCGCGCGCCAATCGCGTCGCGATTGGAGCCCTTCGCCGGTTCACCCTCAAGTCTGATCTTCAGCCAATGGTGCCCGTTCCCCTCGGCATTATTCCGCAGCAGGGTCGCGGGCGAATGAAAATTGTTCACGATGATGTCGAGGTCGCCATCCTGGTCAAAATCGAAAAAGGCCGTGCTGCGCGAGTTCCCAACAAAATCCGCACCGCTCTCCGGTGATCGATTCTTCAACTTTCCCTGCTCGTTGCGAAAAAAAACGTTCGACTCCCGGGAATGGCTGACCAGGAGGGAAGCCGCACCCTCTCCTTCCTGCCCGTTGCGCACAATCATCGAAAATGCGTTGTAGTCATTGGTCCCGTTAACGAGATAGAGATCGTCATCGCCATCGTGATCGAAATCAAGGAATTCCGCATCCCACGCCCAGCCCGTCGAGCTAAGGCCCCGCTCTACGTCGTCGGACAACACATATCCAGAAAATCCGTCCTCGTCGCGCTCGGAAACAAAAAATGTGTCCGCCTCCTTGACGAGCATGCCCGACATCGCTCGGAGGTCGAAGTCGAGAGGGGTGTTCACATCGGGGAAGGTGTACTTGTTGTCTTTCACGAGGGTCGCGATATTGGATATATAGATGTCGGGGAAACCGTCTAGATTGATATCCGTGGTTCCTACGTTCATGGAGTGAAGCGCCTTGTCCATGCCGAACCCCGGCGCCATGTTGCGAAACTCGCCGCTCCCCAGATTGCGAAAGAAAGCGTTCAGTCCGTAATCGTTGGCGACCACAAGGTCCTGGCGTCCGTCGGCGTCGAAATCCACGTGGGAAACAGCCTGGGCCCAGCCCCGATCGCCGGTACCACTCGCCTCGGTGACATCCGCGAAGGTCATGCCCCCGACGTTGCGGAAAAGCCGATTGGGCAAGGCAGCATGGTTGTCGCGCTCCTGGCTGGGAAACGCCCCCTCGAGATAATTTCCGAAATAGCCAATGTAAATATCCAGCAGCCCGTCTCCATCGAAATCGAATGCGGTCGCCGGCCCGCCCACTAGGCCATCGCCACCGAGCCCTGCTGACGCGGATACATCGCTGAACTGCCGGCCGCCCAGGTTCCGGTAGAGCCGGTGGTCGTCATTGACATAGGTGATCAAAACATCCTGAAGGCCGTCGTTGTCGAAGTCGGCAATGATCGGTTGCCGCGGCTCGGCCATAGAGCCATCCGCCCGCCGATAGTCGAGACCCGCCTGGGCGGTGATATTCACGAAACTGCCTTGGCCGGTATTCATGAGAAGCGCGTTGCCAGCGCCACCCACCAGCAGAATATCCACGTGACCGTCTCCGTCGACGTCTTCAGCGGCCACCCCACCCCCGGAAAATGTAGGCGGTGTTTTTACCTGCTTGTGCCGGAACTCACCGAGCCAACGGGAAGAGCGGTGCTCAAAATCGAGCCCAACCGCACCTGTGACGTCGCTAAAAAAAAGCTCGGGATTGGCCGAAGCCATCGCCTCGGGGGCGGATGCGATTTCGCTGCTCCCCTGTGCAGTGGGCGGACTTTCCGGATGGCGCTTGGCGCGCTCGGCGATGAGCCAGGCGCCGGCGGACAGGTCGGCGGGGCTGAGCATGAGGTTCTTCTTTCGCTCGTTCGCGATTTCACCGGCCACGCGCAGAATCAGCACCCCGTACTGGGAAATCGTTTCGGCCATGATCTCAGCCGCGAAAGGGTCCAGGGAAATCGCCCCCTTTTCTCGGGCATCGAGAGAACGTTTCAGGGACTGCCAGTGGATCCCGAAGTCGCGGAAGGAATCGCAATCATAGGCTTCGAGGAGCACTCTTTGCGGGCCCGGAAGATTCGGAAAAACGTGAACGTCTTCGAAGACATCGATTTCCTGGGGCAGGAGTCGTTGGGTGGCCGAAAGAGCGTCGTCTGCCCGAATCAGGCCATGCCCCCTTTGCGCCGCAAATGTCGCCGCCACCTCAAGAAGGGCCTGACTAAACAGATCGAGATCGCGGTTCACCGCACCGATGATCTGCCCCCGAGCCGAGCCGCTGCGCGGAATCTTTGCCCGAGCGTAAAAGCGCACGCTATTGGTGATGAAAAGCGCGCGAGCCTTTCGATCCACTAGGTCGTTGTAGGCGCGATAGGCCGCGACCTTTTTGTCGATCATTTCATCGAGCAACAGGCGGTTCTGGGCAGCGGCGGCGGGATCATTCGACAGGGAAAAAGGCGGCGAGCCGCTTTCCATCCCAGGAATCAGGCTTCGCCAGGCATTCCGAATGCGTTCCGCGCTGATTAGCAATTCGTTATCCAGCCGGGCGTCCATGTCTGCCTGCTGCAGGGCCGATAGAAAAGCAAGGTCCAGGTTGCGCTGCAACAACCGGGTTGCCTTGGGGGTCAGGGAAATCGGCGCCGGTTCTGCCGAGAGCAGGTTCTCCTGCTGGACCGCCAGGATCGCTCGGAGCGAGTACGCGATGGATCCGTACTGCTCGCTACGACGAGATGTCATTTCCACGGGAGGGTGGTTGGGGAACTGGATCCGAAGCGTGCCGTCCGGCGCCTCTGACTCCGTCAGGATCAGGCGCGCTTCTTCTTCCAGGCGCTCGGCCGTAACGGCGGAGTTTCCCCCGGCCCGGGCCTTGTCACTGGCGGCATACCAGAGTCGCCGAACCAGGGACTTCTGAAGTTCGTTTTTTTCAATCCGTGCGGATTCCGAAAGTGGCGTGCCAAAGAGAAAATCTTCGAAGCGGCTGGCCGTCGAATTGCACTTGGCATCGCTCTCGGCCTCAAGATCCCCGATCCTATCCAGAATCACTTGGGACGAAGAATCCGGGCGCATCACCGAAGCCTCGGGCCCCGAAGGAGCGGCGAGCAAATGCGCAGGCAATGGCGGCTGTGCGCCCGAGTTGGGGGCAAGGGTGAGGGTGAGGGCAAAGGTGAGGGCGAGGGTAAGGGTGAAGGTAAGGGCGACGAAGAGGGCCCGAAGCGTCGTGTCTCGGAAACGCGAAGAACGGATCATGGCGGGTCGCAAGCTCCGATCGGTGGCGGACCCGAGGGTCCTGGATACCCAGGCCCATCGCCGTCCACCAAAAAACTCACGATACCAGAGAATTTCCTATTTCTTGACTATCCAGTTGTAGACCGAATCGAAGAGCCGGGATGCGCGCGCGCCCGAGAGTTCCTGGCGATCTAACCGATCCCCGAGACGGTTCATGAGGGCAACCCCCATCCAGCGAAGGGGTTCGGGTTCCCATTTGGAAAAGGATGAGCCAACCCAGGGCAGATCGATGCGGGGCGACGCCCTCTCCAGAATAAGGTCGGCGAGGGTCTGGCCGGCCAGGTTGCTGGCCGCCACGCCCTCACCCACGTAGCCGCCCCCCCAGGCTTTCCCCGCTCGGCGATCGATTCCTACCGCCGGACGCCAGTCCCGGGGAATCCCCAAAGCCCCTCCCCAAGAATGGGTCACGCTGACCCCTTCGAGGATGGGGAAGAGTTCTATCAGGCTTTGGCGGGCTTCTCGAAAGACTTTCTCGTCCGGGGAGAACTCGCTGCGAATCTTCGACCCGAAGAGGTAACCACCGCGTGCGCCAAAAGCGATCCGGTCGTCGGCGGTGCGCTGGCCGTAGATCACCATCCGCCGAGGATCGCCAAAGGTCTCCCGGGCCTCGAGCCCTATTTCATCCCAGGTTTCCTTCGAAAGAGGTTCGGTGGCAATCATCATCGAGTAGAAGGGAAGCATTTCGCGCCGATGGCCTCGGAGCGAATCGGTATAGCCTTCGGTGGCCCGGACGATCATGGGAGCCCGAATGCATCCGCCCGGGGTGAGAACTTTTCCGTTTTCGATCCGAGTCGCCGGGGTTCCCGAATAAATCTGAACGCCCTTCTTGGTCAGCACGTCGACCAATCCCGAGACCAGGCGAAAGGGATGAACCACCGCGCAATGCGGGCTGAAGAGAGCCCCACTTGCTTTCGGGCCGCGAACTCGCTGGGCGACCTCATCCTCATCCAGCCAGCGAAAATCGTCCTGGCCGAAACCCAGGGATTCCCATTCTTTCGCCTCAGCGCGCAGGTGCGCCTCGAAGGCCGGCGCCGTTGCAAGGTTGAGCGTGCCCCCCTTGGCATAGTGACAATCAATCCCCTCTTCCCGGGTCACGCGACCGATCTCGTCCACCGCCTGAAACATGGCCCGCTGCAGGCGAAGGGCCGACTCGCGCGTGGCCGGGTCGCCGAAATACGTCGCCATTCCGGCCATCTCGCCCACCGCCCAGCCCCCGTTTCTCCCCGAGGCACCAAAACCCGGAAAGCGGGCCTCGGCGATGGCCACCGACAGCGAGGGGTCCAGGGACTTCAGGTAGTAGGCCGTCCAGAGTCCCGTGAATCCCCCCCCAACAATCGCCACATCCACGTCGATATCCCCGGCCAGGGGAGACTGGGCCGGCTGGGAGGCGGTGGAGTGCCAAAAGCTGAGATTTCGCGAGGGCGTTTCCTCAAGAGTCGACATCCGTCAGGGCCTGACTGAAAACGGCAACAGCGTCATCCCGTTGACGATTCCTGAACGTCCACGATCTCTCATGTCGGTGCCCATGGTGAATACAAGAATCTCCCCGTCCCGATCAACCTGCACAACAATCTCTCCGCCGGGCGGGAAAAGACGGTTGGTTTCACGAACCGAGCGCGGCGCAAAGACCGGCTCTCCCCCATAGGAGAGAATGATGTCACCTTTCTGGATACCCGCCTGGCCCGCGTGGGAACCCGCCGCCACCCAATGGACCCGCGAGCGGTTACTTCTTCCGTCCTGGTAGAGGAGTTCATCGTAGGCCTCGATACCAATTTCATCGACGAGCCGAGCCTCGACGGCCCAGTACTCACCACGCTCCTTGACATTGAGTTTCCGGCGCTCTCGGAGCGCCCCTTCACGGATCGTCTCCCGCTCCTCCTGGGCTCCGCCATACCGTTCCTGTACCCAATCCTCCCTGTCATCGGCAGACGGGGACGAGGACGGAGTGGACGAAGACGGAGTGGACGAGGACGGAGGGGCGGAGGACGGAGGGGCGGAGGACGGAGTGGACGAGGACGGAGGGGCGGAGGACGCAGGGGCGGAGGACGCAGTGGCGGAGGACGCAGATGAAGAGGACGAAACGGACGGGGAAGCGGACTTGTTCGTCGAGGCCTCCGCAACCGGGGCGGCCGGGGGTGAAGCGTCGGGTTCCCCATCAAGTGGAAGCGCGTCGACACTCGAGCCCTGTTCCCCGGACTCGGGCGGTGGCCAGAAGACAGCCGCCGCGAGCGCGAGAAGCATGGCCCCGGCCAACAGCAGTCCAATGCGCTGCGCTCCCCTGGTCACCCGCGCACCCCTAAGCCCCTCGATGGGCCCCTCGATAAGCCCCCGGCATCGGCTCGATCCACTGCCCCATCGAACTCCGGCCGTAGGCCGACGCGGATCGGGTTCAGCTTCCCGGACCGGGTTGGGCTGATCAACGCAATCGCACCCAGCGCCGCGTACTCGACCGCCTCAAAGCCCATGAACTCTCTCTCCAGCATTCCCCCGAATGTACAGCGGCCCCACGCGATAAGTCCAGACACATCTTGCTCGGCCTACTTCGCCTGCTTCAGGATCTCCCGCGCCGCGTTGTGGCCGGGCAAGCCGGTCACGCCTCCGCCTGGGTGCGCGCCGGCTCCACAAAGATAGAGCCCATCCACGGGCGCCTTGTATTGCGCATAGCCGGGCAGGGGGCGCATGTGGAGGAACTGGTCGAGGGTCATCTCCCCGTGGTTTCCGTTGCCCTCGGGCAAACCGAAACGGGCTTCCAGATCGCTCGGCAGCAGAACCTCCTTGTGGAGGATCGAGTCCCGCAGTTTCGGTGCATACTCGCCGAGGGTCGAAAGTACCGCGTCGACGAAAGCTTCCCGGTGCCCCTCCCAACTTCCGTTGCGCAGTTGATAGGGCGCATACTTGGCGGTAATCGACATCACGTGCTGTCCCGAAGGAGCCAGATCGGGATCCGTCAGGGTGGGAATTTCGATATCCAGGTACGGATGCGGCGAATAGTCGCCGTATTTAGTGCAGTCGTAGGCGCGCTGGATATACATCATGTTTGGAGCGATTTGAATGGTGCCCTCAAGGGGGCTCGTATCATTTTCGTCCGCGAGCGCCGCAAACTCGGGCAAGGCACCCAGGGCCAAGTGAATTTTCGCCGCCGAGCCCCGATATTTAATGTTCCGAACATTGCGTACCACGGAGAGATCGAGCAAACGCGGATCGAGCAGTTCGGTAAACGTGGTGCGCGGATCGGCGCTCGAAACAATCGTGTCCGCACTCAGGGTCTCGCCGTTTCCAAGCCGAACACCCTTCGCACGGCCGCCTTCCAGCACGATACCCGCCACCGCACAGTCGGTCAGGATTTCCGCGCCCATTGAACGGGCAGCGGTCGCAATGGAGCCGGTGATGGCCCCCATCCCACCCTTCATGCCGCCCGAAGAACGAAAAAGCCCCGTATTGCTCAGCGCCCAGTTGTAGAGAAGGGTGTACGCCGTGCCCGACTCCCGGGGCCCCCAGGTGATATCGCGCACCGCGCTGGCGGCGATCGCGCCCATCAGCACATCGGATTCAAACCATTCCTGGAGAAGATCCGCCGACGGCATGGGGAGCGTCTTCAGGAACTGGTTGAAATTCTTCCGCCCAAGCCGCCGCATGGGGCCGGCCATGGTTTTCGCGCTGGGGAAGTCGCCCCAGCCCACTTCCGGAAGATCCGGCGGCGTAATCTCAAGCAAACCTCGCACTGCTTCCGCCATGGGGCGCAGAGCGCCAAGGAAGCGCGGGTAGGCCTCAGCATCCGCGGCCGAGAATTTTGCGATTTCCGCAGCCGTCCGTTCGGTATCCCGCCACACGGTCAAATGCGAACCGTTGGGTTGGGGAACGAAGGCCACCGCATCGCTCGGCTCGATGGCCAGGCCGTGCTCAGCGAGCTTCAATTCCTTGATCACCGTCTGGCTCAAATAACCCGCGCCGCCTGCACAGGTCGATGCTTTGAAGCCTGGAGCAAATTCCTCGGAGACGGCGGCGCCGCCCACATCCGAATTCTTCTCCAAGACGGCAACCTTGCGACCCGCCTTGGCGAGATAGCTCGCCGCGACGAGGCCATTGTGGCCTGCCCCAATAATGATGACGTCGTAGTCCGGCATGGTCTGTATCCCCACTCTGTTCGCGCCGCCCGCTCAGTGAGGCGAACGCTCAATCAATGGTAAAACTGCTTATACGTTCCCGTCGCGCAGAATTTCCAGCGCGCCCAACCGACCCGGCCCAGCTGTAATGCCGCCTCCGGGGTGCGTCCCCGAACCGCATTGGTAGTAGTTCTTCACCGGCGTCCGATAATCCGAATACCCGGGCGCCGGACGAAAAAAGAAGAGCTGATCGAGGGTCAACTCGCCCTGAAAGATATTCCCCTCGGTGAGCCCCACCCGCTGCTCGATGTCCCAGGGCGTCAGAACCTGCTTGTGGAGAATCAGGTCTTTGATGTTCGGCACGAAGTCCGCCAGGGTGTCAATCACTGCGTTTCCGAAGGCGTCGCGCTGGGCGTCCCGGGTCTCGTAGGGATCCAGGGCATAGTTGGCGTACTGGACAAAGATCGACATCACATGCTTGCCCGGAGGCGCCATGGTGGGATCGTTGGCCGTGGGCATCTCCACATCCATGAAGGGACGCTTGGAGAAGCCTCCGTACACCGCGTCGTCATACGCCCTTTCGAGGTAGTCCATATTGGGGCAGATCTCAGCCATGCACTGGGCGGACGCGTCGTCACCCAGGGCCGAGAAACGCGGCAAACCGTCCAGGGCGAGGTTGACCTTGCCCGACGAGCCCCGGTACTTGAAATTATCGATGGCCGAAACTAGATCATCGGGCAGTTCCTTCTCCTCAAGAAGTTTTCGGAAGGTCACAGTGGGATCGCAGCCCGAAGCCACGACCTTGGACGTGATCTCGTCACCGTTTTCCATCACCACGCCCACGGCGGTGCCATTCTTGACCAGGACCTGCTCCACATGGGCGTTGCAGCGAAGTTCGGCTCCGTAGCTGCGCGCCGCGCTAGCAATCGCCTCGCTCACCCCGCCGGTGCCTCCCTGCTGCGCCCCCCAGGCCGTAAACGCCCCGTCGAGTTCACCCATGTAATGGTGGAGCAACACGTACGCGGTGCCCGGTGATTTCGGGCCCAACATGGTGCCGATGATTCCGTTGAGCGCCATCAGGGATTTCAGGATCTCGGTCTCAAACCACTCATCGAGAAAATCGCTCACGCTCATGGTCATCAGCTTGGTCAGGCAATGAAACGATTTCTTGCTCATCCCTTGAACATGCTTGCGCAGATAGTTGAGATCGCGGAGACCACGCAGGCCCGGTGCACTCGGGTCCGGGGGCACCGTGGCGAGAATCGGCTTCACCGCGTGGGCCATCTCGTACATCATCTGATTGAAGAGCGGGAACATCTCGGCATCCCGCTTGGAATGACGCCGAAGCTCGTGGTAGTTGCTCGAGTCGTCAGGATGGGTGAGCAGGTAATCCCCGTTCTCCATGGGGGCAAAGGAGCTCAGCAGAGGCATGATATGAAGCCCGTGCTTCGCGAGCTCCAGTTCGCGAATCACCTCTGGGCGCAGAAGGCTCACCACGTAGGAACAGACCGTGAATTTGAAACCGGGATAGATTTCCTCGGTCACCGCGGCACCGCCCAGCAGGTGCCTGCGCTCCAGGACGAGAACCTTGCGCCCCGCCTTGGCGAGATAGGCGGCGCAGGTCAGGCCATTGTGGCCGCCGCCGATAATGATTGCGTCGTATTGCTCACTCATGGGGATTCCCTGTCTGACT
>Ga0310120_10001564_pt1 | contig 17201 bp, 18 predicted proteins | sample CB27_AW_983_MG_FD_203506 | JGI IMG/M metagenome (GOLD analysis project Ga0310120, IMG submission 203506) | Marine microbial communities from Western Arctic Ocean, Canada - CB27_AW_983 | ecosystem: Environmental > Aquatic > Marine > Oceanic | place: Canada: Western Arctic Ocean | collected...
ACGAAGGTTCACTCGACAAGGATCGGCCCCGACGAGGCAGCTCTGATCCAGAACTTCCTCATCAAGCAAGGAGCCTTTGCAGAGAAGAGGTCCGGGGTATCGGAGCAGTCTGCGGAGAATGTCAGCAGTGGAGCCACTCGACCAGCGGGAAAGACCCACGCAATCGGGCATTACCAACCAGGAAGCGGGACTTCCAACTTCAAGATGCTCATGGGGGTCGGTAGCAACTACCTGTCCTGGGACGGCAAAGGGGCAGCACAGGCGAACTGGATCGACTTGACCCTTCCCAGTGATCCGTTTTTCCCTGCCGTAAAAGGCAAGGTGCGGATGGTTCAGGTTTTCGATACTGCCGCGTCCGTCAAGGAGCAGTTATACATACTGGAAGAGGGCAACAGCAAGATCCTGAAGTGGGAAGGGAGTGGGCTGGATGTGGTTGGCACCTCTGGAGGGCTGGGTCCGGCATCTGGCAGGGACGCTACTTTCTGGCTCAGTCGTCTGTGGATAGCCGGGGCCGGTACAGAAGAGAACGGGTATATCTACTACTCGGAGATAGGGGAGCCAAACAGGATCAACAAGTCTGCTGGCTACCTCGTCAACCCTTCTGACGAGACAATGAGGATCATTCCCTTCATGCAGAACGGGATCTTGGTATTCCAGAGGAACTCGATCTGGCTACTGGACATAGATCAGGCCAACTTCGGAGACTTGACCTTTGATGCTACGAGCATCATGCCGCTGAACAACGACATCGGCACCGTTGCCCCCGACTCCGTGGTGCAAGCAGGGCATGACTTCTTCTTTCTCAGCCGACATGGGGTTCACAGGCTATCAAAGACAGAAAGAGACCGCCCCCTTGGTGTGACTGTCCCCATCTCTGACAAGATCAAGGGGACAATAGACCGGATCAACTGGACCCATGCTTACGAGGCCACCGGGGCGATATGGGATAACCTGTACCTGCTTGCTGTCCCTCTGGACAACTCAAACACCAATTCCCACATCCTTGTATACGACATGATTGAAAACGCCTGGAGTATTATCAGCGGGTGGACACCCTCTGCTTTTCTGCCGACCAGATTCCTAGAGGAAGAGGAGCTGTACTTCGGGGACACCTCCACGGGGAAGTTATACAAGGCATTCGACACGGCGATGGACACTGACGCTGGCACGGACATTGAATCCATTGTCGAGACGAGTCGCTTCAGCTTCGGTGGCACCAACTTCCGCAAACACTTTCAGTACATTGACCTGTATGTCTATGGTGGCACAGGCGGGACTGTTGAGTTGTATGTGGGCAAGGACGAATCCGCGTTTGTCCTTGCAGAGACCTACACGATTGCTACGGGTGGCCTGAAGCTACCCTTCTACCTGGATGAGAACGCAATCCTTTCAGACGGCGGGTTGTCAAGGAAGAGGTTTTACCTGGACAGGTTCGAGGCTTGCAGGGAAATGCAATTCAAGTTCAGGAGTAGTGGGCAGAACAAGGTGAAGATTTTGTACTTCTCTGTCTCTGCATTACCAGAAATGGAGAACTTTGACTGATGGCAAATATAAGCAAAGGTCACGCATTCAGTGACGGAGAACAAGTTACTGCGGTGAAACTGAACTCCCTGGTGGACGATGCAACCATCGCAGGGATCACTTCTGCCGCGTTTTCTTCCGGTTCTCATATCATCACCAGCAGTGCAACCACCCCCACCGGGGTTGCTGCTGGAAGCGCATGGTGGGACACCACTGCTACTGAAGCAGAGGGTAATGGAATCCTGAAGATTTACGATGGCACCACATGGCAGTCCGTTGCCAAGAATGTCGAGAATCTTCTCACCAATGCCGCCGCTGTTGAAGCTGGGGATCTGGTGGTCTTCAAGAACTCCGCAGACAGTTCAATAGAAACCACGACCACGGAGGGGATCACCTCGATTGCCGGTGTCGTTGCGACTGCAACAGCCTCTTCTGGTCTTGCCAGGGTGGTTCGTTGTGGGGTGGTGAGGGTGAAGACAGACGGGGTGGTCGTAAGGGGCGATTACCTTGGAACCTCGACGGTGGCTGGCAGCGCAAAGAGCCTTGGCTCCACCCAGGTTGCCGGAGCATTCGGGATTGCCATTGAAGGTCCGGTCACTACCAATGTCTGGCTTGTCGCTCTGTCAGGTCACACGGTTGACTATGTTCAGAAGACGGCGACCGATGTGCTGTTGCAGCAGAACAGTACAGACCCGTACTGCGACAATAATGGCACCGCTGGCACTGGTGGTGCATTCCCGGCGGGTGGCACTATCCCCGGAATTCTTTGGACTGGAAGTTATGTAGCATCAGATACCAGTTCCGGCTCCGGGGCTGCGTCAGGTGATTTGATGCCCCTGACATGGTATGACGATTCTATCGCCATAGCCGGGGAGCGGGATGTTACCGTCGAGGGAACCGTTACGGTTGTTGCCAATCAGATGATTCATGTGGAACTAAAAGACTTTGCTCTGGCTATGACGGCCAGCACTTCTACCCGAACACGATGTAGTGGTGGTGGTCTTGCTGTGAGGATTATAGACAACGCTACCAGTCTCATAAAGTCATTCAAATACTGGCCTGGATGGCAGACTCACACACAGGGTTTTGTGGATCAAGCCACTGACGGTCTAACTGATGGTCAGGTATTGCCGGGAATGTCTACTTTTCTCCTTGAGGACCAAACAATCGGTGGCATTACACTTCAAGACCTCATCTGGTGGAAGTCACTAGAGCATTCATTCACAGCGGATGCTGACGGCACATACAAGGTAAAGGTCTATTGGTTTACCGAGTATGGAAGCAACTGGAACATCCTCAATCCAAACACGACCTTGACTAGCGGAACAATGGGCGATCTCGGGATGGGCAAGCCCACCCTCAAAGTAGTGACGAGATAGGGAGACACAATGCCAATGGACCCGATGACAATGATGAATCTGGCCTCAACGGTCTTTGGGATGTTCGGGAGCAAACAGAAATCTCCCGACCTCTTCAAAGCATTCCAGAAAGGCGCAGAGGGCCAGCTCAACTTCCTGGAGATGTTCGGGCAAAGGTTCATGGATCAGTACCGTGGCCTGAACCCTGTATTCGGGAACCTAGAAAGCATGGTTCTCGGGGATCTCTCCGATCCTGGGCGAACCCAAAGGCTGGAAGATGCATTCCAGAAAAAGGTTTACGGGGCGCAGTCGATGAGGGGTGTGCAGAACTCCCCAGTCGCGGCTCTCCAGTCTGGCTTTGCCGGTCTACAGTTTGGCGAACAGATGCGAGACAAGAGCATGACAAATGCCTTCAACCTGTTCCAGTCAGGGCCATACGACAAAATGTTTGATATGGCCGCTGGCCCGAACCTTGGCCTGGAGCAAGCAGCCCTGGACTCACAGACCAGACAGGCAAACAGAGCCACGATGTTGGGGCAGTTGAACGCAGGAATGAACAATCAGATGGCGATCCAGGGGATGCAGAACAACCAGTCCTTCAGGAACCAGTTGATGAACCTGTTCGGGGTTGGGGGTGGGTCAACCGCATCCGGTGGTGGGGGTGGTTGGGGCGGTGGCGGTGGAAACCAGGGCTGGGGACCGCTGCCTGGAGTTGCGTCTAACACACCATGGGGGGGACAATTCTAATGCCGGAATTCAGAATGCCAGACTTCAACATACAGCCCATGCCTCCGATTGACATCAGCACGGGTCTTCGCTTCTTGCAACAGCAACAACAAAATGCTCTTGCAGAGTCTCAAATGGTCATGGAAGCGAAGAAGTTTCAGGCTTCCCAAGAGACCGAGGTTCTGAAGCAAGACCTGCTTCGAGAGCAAGTCGAGGCTGCTGACTACGCAAACAGTGAAGAGTACAGAGACCTCAAGAGACAGGTGGCCTTGTGGGAAAACCAGGCTGCTCAACTCGACTACAAGGGCAAGGTGGAGGATCAAAGAAGGAAGGACCATGAGAGCAAACTGGCGCAGATTGACTCGTCCCTGGCGTCGATAAGGGAAGGCTTTATACCGCCAAAAGATCAGAACAAAAGCGGTGGTGGGGCTACTGTCAATCTTCACCCAAGTCTGGGACTTTCGCAAGCGGACCACGACACAGTAGCGGCTACAGGTGGGCAGGGGGCCGCGGGTGAAGCAACGGCCATGCGAACGGCTGGCCGGTGGGAACACGATGCGACTCAGTGGCTAACTGCCAACAAGGATGACGAGTGGGTGAAGGCTAACAGTCAGTGGCTAGAGGGTCGTCTGGCTCGTTACCGTCAACTTCAGGTCGAGAGGACCAGATTGATAAGTGGGTATCTGGGTCTTGATATTCATATTGAGGATGAGGAAGTCTTCCCCGTTACTCCAGAAATAGCGCAGTCTCCCACCCAGCAAGGGAAGAAAAGCGACATCGCTTGGTATGAAAACAAAGACAGTTCCGATCCTTCCCAAAATGTATCTCTCCCGTATGTTGATCCATATTCGCTATCATACAAAACTGGTCACGATCCGAGCTTTGAGCATGGGCCACCACCACCGCCCGATCCCCCGCCCATAGGTTTAGACGCAAGGCTTCACGGGGGAACAATCCCAGCAGGAGCCGAAGGATACGGTCCACCACCTCCACCACCAACATCCGATCCAGGCTCGATAGATGCATCGCTTGAAGCGGCTATTGGTTTGGCAACAGAACTTTCTGGAACCGGGGAAGAGTCCTCACCGCCACCGAAACCTACTGGCCGGTTACACCCAGATGCTTGGGAGCAACTGTTCACGAATCCAATGACAAGATTTCGCCCGAACGCTGAACTGGTTGAGCAGTTCATCGCCGTGGAGTCGAAGACTGAGCAAACTGTGAAGCGAGAGATATTGGAAAAGATGTTGTTTGGCGGTCCTGTTCCTAAAGAAAGCAGGAAACGATTTATTGATCTTCTTAGGGATGTTTTCGGAGAAAGTTCAAGGCCGGAAACGAAGAAGAAAAAGAAGACGAGAACTAAGGCAAAAAGCCCCGAAAGGGAATAGACAATGCCGCACGAAGATACCGTTACTCCTGACCCGGTGTCAGAGATAAATCGCCCTGTCAGTAACTTTGAGAGGGGCGTTACGAATCTGGGTTGGGTATTGAACAATGGTATCGCCATGGTTCCCATCAACGGGACCATCTCGAACACGCTCGCAGCTATCGACGACATTCCTGTTTCCAGGAAGGACTGGGGAGACTTCTCCATTGGCACGAATGCCCCACGGGAGGGCTTCGACTGGCTTATGAAGGTAATGGACCCAGATGTCGCCATGGGTGCAATCGGGTCCGTCACCGACGAGATGTATTCCCGCAGACCAGAGGATGGGATTGGTCGCCTTGCCGGTTTCAACTCAAGGTCTGAGAATGTATACGCAAACTTGCTTGCAAGCGACGAGCTGAACCAGTCCACATGGGTCATGGATGAGGGATCTGGGATGGTCAGTATTCCAGAGGCAGACCTGATGAAGATATACAGCGGGGTGATCGAGGGAAGGAAGACTGACTTCATCTCTGCGTTCAATCCCGAGGTCGGGATGAAACTGCATGAGACATGGAAGAGCCTGATCCTGGCGAACCCCGAGCAGAAAAGGGAATACGATCAGGTCTTATCCCGTATCGGTGTGCTGGCAAATAACGCAACCCTTCTTCGGGCCATCAGAGAGACCACCCAAGACTTGCCACTTGACCCAAGGATGAAGGAAATCGTTGGTCGTCTTGAGTCCACAGCGATAAAACTCCCAGGTGGTGGGATCTTCGGAGGGGTAGGAAACCCCTCGATCCAGGCCCAATCAAACCCACTCAGGGAGGCTCCAAGGCCGGATGTCCTGACATTCCACAATGCCGTCCTGACTGAACTGAGTGAAGAGTTGGCTGGCCTTGAGCCGCACAGTGAAGAGGCAGAGCTTGTCACCAAGAAGATAAACCTTGCTGCCGAGAACGCGATGGCGGGGATGAGGGTCTACACATCTGGCGCAGTCAGCGAGCAACCCTTTCCAACAGAGGATGTGTTCCGTAGCCATGTAAAGGATCAGTTCTTCGTTGAGATGCTGGACAGCAAATGGTCTGCAAAAGAGCAGCGTTTTATGGCTCTAGGTGGAACACAAGCAGCCCTGGAAGCATCTCTGACACAAGCAACAGAACTCGCGATTCGGGCGTTGGGAGATAACGCTTTCAGGAATCAGGAGCGATTCGGGGACTGGAAAAATATGCCCCACAACCTCCTCCATGTATTGTCTTCGGTTCTTCTGGGTGGCCTGTCTGCTGTTGATTATGTTGGAAATACTGTTGTTGAGTCCGCTGGAACCCAACCGTTGTTCAATACCAGGGGCCAAGTGGAGGAGACTTTTGAGCAGTGGGCGATGACAGTGCCCCCGATGGTTCAAGGGTTGATCGAGACCGGGGAGGCTGGGATTCGCTGGGCAGCCGGAACGGGTGAGGTCCAGGTTCAAAGAATAAACGAACGGTATCTGAACGAGTACCTTCCCGAATGGATAGAAGGCAAAGAAAGAGCCAAGTCCTTGTTTCTGCAAAATACCGAAGGGGTCAAAGATGAAGAAGTCCTGAGAAACGCATGGACTAACACTCTTCGGAGCGAACTTGCGTTGGGGTTGAATACCAACACGGGCAGGAACCTTTCAGGGGATGCCGCAATAGCGTTGATAACCGAGTTCCCTGACGGCCTGAAAAGTCCAGGGGACATCTTGCGGTTCTCCACGCTCATCCAGGGGGCTACTGGAGGGCAGTTCTTCAACCCCAAGCACGCAGAGGCAGTGGCATTCAAAGAGGATAAGGAAAACCAGGATGACCTTTCAAAGCTGCTCAACTTGCCGGTCGGACTTCTCCCAAGAATAATGGATGTTTACGAGTCCGAGGATCTGTCCGGGTTCAACGACGAGGAGAAAAAGCAGTTTAGATACTTCAAAGAGTCCATGGAGAGCGTTTCCATGGCTCATGGATCTCAAGGGTGGTGGTCAACCGCTTATGAGCTGGGGACAGACCCACTGCTGGCATACCCAGGCGCAAAGATTGCCAAGGTTACAGCACACGCCACGGTGAATGCGGTAAGGGGAGCGGGTCGCTTGGCCTCTTCTTCTGTAAGGCAAGCCAGTCCAAGGATCGACGCTGCATTCAAAGCCGTAGAGGCCCGTCTTCCCGGTAAGGGAAAAACGGTCGTCACCAGAGATGGTCAGAGTGTCCTTGCAGAGCTGAAGGAAGCATTGGAGGGGCAAGACCGGGAGATTCTGTTAGAGGTTGAGACCCTGATAAACAAGTGGAGCAAGTCAGGGCCGGAATCTGTCGCCCTTGACGGCCAGACATTGGCGCAGAAGTTCGCCGGTTTTGTCAGGTCCGCTTCGAGTGCATTTGAAAAGTCTCAAAAGTCCGTAATCGAGGGCGTTGGTGGAGAGACCATTCACCAGCAGACCGTCCATCTTCTCAGGTTTGTGAACGAACTAAACAGCGCAGAGGGGGTCGCCTTCCTTCAAAGCCTGAAGGCGAGATACCCGGACGGAATGCGGATCGAATCCATCATGGAATCGTGGAAACAGCAAAGCCTGAACAAGTCCAGAATAGCAGAACAAAACAAGGACTTACGAGTCACCGATAAGCTCAACAAGGAAGTCAGGAAAAAAGCCAAGGAAGAAGCACCCGAATCGATGGAGAGGGTCGCTTATGAGGCCGAGGCCGCTTTAGTCCTCCGAAGGAACACGGTAAAGACCATAAAGACTGCGGTTGAGAACATCAAAGCAGATGTGTTCGAGACCCTGACCAGGCCAATAAAGAAACTAAACGAGATCATAAACGACTCTCAATCAACGCCGCAAATGGTGGAAGCCGCCAAGGCAAGGCTGAAGGTCTTGGGTCCGGTTGTTGCCAGAATCAAGGCAAGGCTAGACAAGCACAACTTCGAGGACGCGCTGTTCAAAGGTGCCGACATCACAGAGATTGTCACCACGCCGGGGCGCAAAGGCCAAAGCGGCAAGAGAGCAAGGACTCCAAAAGCACTGCCAAAGACAGAGAACCTGAAACTCATCACGGAGCAGGAATCGATGCTGCTGTTCCCAGAAGCTCGAACATCGCCTCGCTCGCTCGGGGTCACACAGACCGCATGGAAAAAACTGGTAGATGCTGTCAATGAAAGGATCGTGGCCGAGAGGGCTGTTGATCTTGCAAGGGACGCAGAGTTCCGTCTTGCAGATGCAATCCTTGAGCCAAAGTCGATAGCAGAACTGAACAAGGAGTACCAGAACCTCTGGCTCAGGGCCACGGGACAGCGACTAAAAGAAGTCCCGGTTATCGGTGCAGTGCTGAAGGCTCCCCTGGATCACCTTGCCGCATTCAATAGAACTGAAGGCTACAAGGCGAGGCTGGAAGACTCTCGGAAGCTTGCCCGTGCAAGGCAAACCATCGCAGAGACAGACATGGCAATTCTCGAAGAGGCCAGCAGAAGGACAATAGGCGGGGCTGAGTACAACCCAGCCGATGCCGTGGCTCGGTTCCTTCAAGGTGGAGTCGATGTTGGTAAGTTCACCCTTGAAGAACGGGGCATTCTCACCAGAGTCCACGACATATTCATCGAGATGAACCAAGAGATGGCAGACCTGGGACTCATCGACATTGGTGGAAGGTTTGAAGGTGGTTACTTCCCACATCTCAGGCCGTTCGTCAGGAGAGGATCTGGTGGTCTGGAGAGCGACCCCTTCGGAGCCTCGGCACGACCATTCAGGCAAAGAACAAAAACGGGGTCGTCGGTTCTACCGAAGGAAGCCAGAGACCTTGCCAAGTTGCTCCTCCTCCTGGAGCGTGTGGGAGACAAGAAGGCCGCTGCCATTCGCAAGAAACTGGGGCTAGACAACCAGAAGATGAAAGAGATCGAGGATGGCGTTGTCGTGAATGCCACCCTCGCAGAACTGCCAGCAGAGTTCATTCAAAACAGTAGGATTTTCTCTGAGATCCTCAACAACAACTTTGAAATCAGCCGACTCAGTGAGTCTGGGATCAGGAGACTCCTGGCTCACCTGGATACAGGTTCAAGGAAGATGCTCGCCAAGCGCGGAAGGGTCATCGAGGCGTTGATTCGAGAAGGTGCCGACCCGAGAACCATCAGCGAAACGACCGTGAGCGACATCCTTGGGTTGCCAACAAGGCTGGCTCACCTCCTCGACAGTTTGAGGGGTGCAGACGGCAAGTACACAGTCACCGCAACCGAGGCCATCCAGAAGTTGCGACTCAGGGACATCCCAAATGGCATGAACACCATACGAAGGGTGAAACTGGGTGACATAGACAAGGTGAGGGGACCAGACGGGACGCTCAAACTGTCCGAAACCGCCCCTTCGAATCTCCTGAGAAATGCAAAGATCGAAAGTGGCGAAGCGGTTGTTCCTGAAATCATCGGCCAGGAAGTGAAGAACATCGCGATTGCCAAGGTGGTGCGCTCCATGCTGGACGACCCGGAATCGGTGAAGTGGCTCGAAGAGGGATTGGTTCCAGAGGGCTATGAAAGCTGGAAGACATTTGAAAGTGCTTTTGAATCCAACCCCGTCATAGCTCGGATGTTCGATAGACAGAATGCCGGTCGCCCAGGTGGAATGGTTGCATGGATCGAGCCGACCCTGGCGAAAACCCTCAAGAACTTGCACAAGGAGATCGAGGCATCAAGCAACCTGAACCACCGGCTCGGTCGATGGATACGACAAAACTTGACGATGGCAAACCTGGACACCACCGGAAGGAATGCCCAGAGCGCACAGGAGTACCTGTATATGGGGGGTGCTGACCTAGCCAGTGGGCTTGCGAAACTCGCAGAGAGTGTTGTCTCCGAAAGGGGGCAAATCTACCTGAAGATGCAGGAACACAATGTTGTTGGAGGGTCGTATATCCACAGCAAGTCAGCAAACATTGGTGGGTTGACCCCGGCTGAAGTCAGAGCCTCCGGTCAGGCGAGTACGATTCTTGAAAAGGGAGCCATCAGCAGGGCCACCGATGCTGGCCTGTCTGTCTTGAGCGAGATCGGTTTGGGCAGGAAAAGCAAGTCGAGAAGGGTCGCTGCTGAAGTGTACGGTGGCATTGACGATGTTGCCCGAGTCCACTTGGCCCTGAAGTACCTGACAGAAGGTGTGCCGTGGGAAGAGCTGGGGCACATGGTTGACCAGGCTTACCCGAACTACTCCAAACCAACACTGGGGAACTTCTTGGTGAACAAGTTGGAAGCGGCCCATATCGGTTCGTATTTCCAAAAGTTCACCTTCGAGAACTATCGAGTCATGTCGCACAATGTCCTGAAACGGCCCGAAAAGGTCATAGCAAATATGCTGTACTGGCAACTGCCAACGCTGACGGCGAAGTATCGTTTCGGGATGACGGACGCGGAGATAGCGCAAACCATATCTGCTTACGATCCGGCAAAGAATGAGTGGGAGGTATTCCAGGACTACATGACCAACACCGTGCTTCCCTTCGGGGATGGGTCTGACCCTTATGTCCTCGGCAGAGGGAACGCCAGCCCTGTGGCTTCCTTGTTCAATCGCAACTCTCCTGCCTTCACTGGCCTGTTTGTAGGTGGGCGCAAGGGGGCAGACCTCGAAAACCCACTTCTTCATTGGGCAGACTCTCAACTGGGAGCCATGTTCCAGGGATCTCCCTTGGTTGGAATCCTTGCTGCCCACCTCACCGATGTTGATGTCTTCACGAAAAGGCCATTCTCTCATTCCAGAGACCCTGGTGTGGTCAGCGCGGCAGAGAGAGTTGGCGGTGGGTTCGCACAACTGATGGTTCCTGGGAGACTCCAGAAGTCTCTGTACGCACAGGCTGCAAACGCGGGTGCCACGGCCCTTGCTGCATACCTGGCCGAGTACGGTCCCCAAGAAAACAGCCCCCCAGAAATCACCCCTGCGGATGACAACCCGCTCGTCCAGTCAATCCGCGCTGCGGCTGGTGCAATCAGTCCAGATGCCAGGAAGTTGAGGATTGCCAAGAAGGGAGAGGACGATCCATTCACCCTGACAACTCGATCATTTGCCCTGAATTCCATCAGGATGCTGACTGGCCTGAAGATCGAAAAGGGAAGCGATGGATACAAGATCAATCGCATTCTTGACATCGTGACTGGAGTGAGTCCCGAAAGCGGTGGCGGTGAAGCCAGCAAGAACGCCGTTGATTTCGAGTCGAGGTATCAAAAGGTGGACAGGAACGATCCCGATGCAGCGGAAAAGAGAGAGAGCAACCTAAAACTGTTCAATGAATTTTCAGTCGGCAGGAGTCTGAAGGGACGCTGGGTCAAGGAACAGGTAGTGAAGCTAAACCAGGAGAACTTCGAGAGAAGGGTCCACAGCATCAACTCCGTGTCTACAAGGTTCTGGGTCTTCAAGATGGCAGAACTGACTGGTGTGAACCCAGACAACCTTTTGAAGCTGGACATGGCGTGGAGGGTGAAGTTTATGACGGAAACCGGCAACGAAGAAAAACTATTCGGGCAACTGACGGGCGAAGGTGTCCGGCTCAGGGATAACCTACCGGATGAAATCGCCCACATTGAGCCAATCCTCAGGGATATTCTCATCCAAGAAGAAGGGAAGTATTTCACGGTAATGGATCGCAAGGGACAGTTGCTTCGAGCCATTGAAGTGACATTCAGGTCCATTGGAAGCGGTCCAGGGGCGATTATCCAGGCCAGGGAGGTTCTTGAGGGTATCGAGGGTGGCGTTTTGGAAGAGAAAAGGTTGCAAGAAACAACGGATAGACTGAGGCCGTAACCAACATGGATGACCTGAGCCAAGTCGGCGTTGCCGCAATCGTAACGATCCTTCTCCTTCGGGAAACCTTTTCGTTTCTCAAGACAAAGACAAACGGGAACGGGGACACCAAGCAGTATGTCTTCGAGTCCTCAAAGATGATGGGAAGCCTGGAGGTAGAGCTGAGACGATTATCTCATGCCATAAATAACCTTAGCCAGCTCACCTCCACGCTACACCATGAAGTGAAGGAGACCCGTGCAACGGTCAAGGAAGTCAGAGATGAGATGAAGAAATAGGGCCAATGCGAGACACGGGGTCTCTTGCCACGATTCATTTGCGTCTGTCTTCGTGGCGCATTGGCCCTTCAAAATCGGGGATTTGCTAGATAGGTCTTAGACCTTGGAAGTAAGGAAAGTCGCGGTTGTGTTTGCACTGTTGCTCGTTCTCAGCTTTGTTGGCTGTTCGGGCTTGTTGGATCGGACGGACAAGTTTACCACTCGTCCAGCCGAAGGTGTCCCCTCCGCTTTAGAGGAGACCATTGCTCTTACTGCTCCTGGGTTCCCCGCACCATGGCGGGAGTTCTTGCTGGTTGGTGTCGGCACAGTTGCCGGATGGTACGGAGAGAAAAGACGCAGGGAAAGGGTGACAACATGAAACTACTGAAGGATCTGTTTGATTCCAGAAAGGCCCAGGCTCTCGTCCTGGCAGTGCTGTTGATAGTTTACGGCCCATCCGTGGGGTTGAGCGAGGCTCAGGCTCAGGGTGCCGTCAATGCCATTTTGGTCTACATCGTGGGGCGCGGAATCCATGACGCTGGCATCGCCGTAAAGTTGAGTTGACCAAAGAAACGGGTGCATTAGAATAAGCATCTCTAATGCTTTGGACCTCCGGGCGTTACCTACCTTTCTCCTGGGGGTCCATTTTTCATCCCAGCACTTCCCAGGCCAAGAGGACTGTCCACGGTGTAGAAGTCCCGGCCCTCTGCCACTGGCAGTTCCAGCTGTCCCTCGCTATGCAGTAGTACGCAGAGGTTGGTGAACTGAACCGCCCATGCTTGATGTTCGTGCGACCACTCAATGCGAACCGACTCAGAGGGGCGACGAATCAAACGGGCACTGCTGGGCCACAGTTGCCAAACTTCCCTAGACTTGGGTTTCATTCACTTCCCCCCCTGATGCATTCGAGCAGCAGACAGCTTTTCCGCAATGGCACTCTTGCTCCAGAGAATCAGTTCTTCCGGCGTTGCCAGACCTGTGGACTTGGCTCCTGGTGGGAACACTTTGTCCAGGATGTCTTTGCGTATGACCTTCTGGTCCTCCTTGGGAAAGTCTATGTAAAAGCCGACCTTCACAGGCACCCCATTTTCACAATGATCGGAGTTCGCTTACCAACGAACGCTCCCTCGATGTTGTATGAGATATGCTCGTCGGCCTCCTCGACCGTCAATCCCTCGGAGACAAGCTTGTCGAGAATCTTCTGTCGATCATACACTGCCGCCAACTGGTTGAACGCACCGCCAATCCCGATCAACGCTTCGTCGTACCCGTCGATCAGGAGTGCTTCGCACTCTTCGAGTTGTTCGAGGAGATTATTCAACGGCGACCTCGCCTCTAACCTTCACAGGCACCCCCTAGATCCCACAGTAGCCCTCGCATTCCTCATCCCAAAGAGAGAGTTGGTAGTCGGTAAGGTCAACCTCACCAAGAGGCTTTAGAGATCGGTGAACATACATCGGGTCGTCCTTATGCAACTCCCTGATTGCTATGTCGAAGTCCACCGCCTTTTGGAAATCGGCAGTATGGTTTTTCTTTAGCCACTCCCAGTATTTATTTGAATGATAAGGGCAATAGTGGCAACTGCTCTTGGATGGTTTGGGTAGCCCTGCTTCTTCCACAATGTCTACGCATTGCGTCCTTCTCAACCTTGCGTCAATGAGAGGCCACTCGTTTGTCACCCATGAAGTGCGTGAAGGTTTGACCCTGGTAACTTCGTCCATGCTAATGCCTAAGAAGCACCGAACCTTCTCCTTGATTCGCTGGCGAGGTTGGTAGCCCAAGAGTTCCCGCACCTTCTTCTCGATTGGCGTGACCTTGTACTCCCTCGTACATTGTCTACGCATGGGCATCTCACGGCCATCGCCCATTGGCCTCCATGCTGGGATTGCCACAAAGGTCCGGTCGGTTTTGAGCAAGTCGTCGCTTAGTTTGCCAGCAGAGCAGATATGCAGAGGGATACCGTGGTCCTCTGCCCAAGGCTTCACGATCTCCAGGTAGTCATAGATGTACTGAGGCTCGTCGCCAGTGTCAGCGAAGATCGCTGCGTCCACCTTCGGCACACCTCGCTGCTCAAGTGCAGAGAGAACCAGCAGAGCGGTGGACTGGACACCAGCCCCGTAACTCAAGTAGGTGTAGTCGTAGTCGCTCACTGGTTTCTCCTCCGATGCATCACATAGACCCCAATGCCAATGCCAAGGAGGAAGGAGAGAAGCGCAGGGCTTGTAAGAAAGACACCCGTTTCATCCTGCCGCGTGTAGGTCAAGGGGACAAGATCCCCACCGGCCCCCTCGGCTACCATTCGGACTATCGGGACTCCACGGGTGTCCACGATTACCTTGTCAGACTCGACGAGCCTGGCCTCGCAACCAACAAGCAAAAGGAGCAGTAGCCACTTCATCTAGGGCCACCCAATGAGGAGCTGGATCGCCAACCAACCCCCTCCCGTGATCGTCGCCACCGTCAGCAGGAAAATCACATGATCCAGGAAGCCATGAAGGACAGACTTCCAATCGATTTCATTCATCTTCATTGTGAACCTCGGCCATCGTTGATATGAACCAGACAACCCTCTTCTTGTAGATGTCCAGACGCTTGTAGGCACCCTCCCCGAACTGCTTGACGATTCGCTCGCGGTGCGCGTAGATCAGACGGTTCACGGCATTGGTCCTGCCCTTGGATGGACAGATAAACCATTCCATTGTTTGTGACATTGGCCCGGTCGAGACCGGAAGGCGCAGGTAATAGCGATTGTTATCCGGGGACCAGCGGAGATCCTTCATCGCTGCAACCGCAAGATAGCGTAGTACCTTTGATAACTTCTCTCGGCCCGGATAAGCTGCGTGTCTAAGTTCCTTTAGTTCCTTTGCCATTGTTCCCCCTTGTAGGAGGCTCAGGACTGCCAGCTTCCCCCGAAGTTCGCTCGGATAACGCTAATCCCAGTAACGCTAGAGCGTCTGCTTCGTTATGGTCCTCGACCGATCTCCCATGCAGAGATTCAATGGCCTCGACCACCTCCCCTTTGCTGGCTCGCCCTGAGCCTGTTGCGTGTTTCTTTATTGTCATTGGTGATTTCAACACAAACGGAATGCCCAGTTGTGTCGCTCTCATGTTCAGCACTCCAAGCATTGACCACAGGGTTGTGGTCGAGTTGCCGGGTGCGTAGGCAGGTCGCTCACAGTAAAGTACGGAGACCCCGGACAACTTACGGACAGTCCATTCGTCCAAGGCTACAAGCCTGTCTCCGAGGTCTCCGCTGAAATGACACACACCTGATCGGGCAACGCCGCTAACGCTAAAAGCCCATCCCATGTGCGCTCCTGGATCTATTGCGAGTATTATTTTGCCTCCGCATGAATCACGAACCTTCTCGACGATTGGTTTATTTCCAGACATTCCTCATACGCAATCGGGAACTCCTTCCGAAGTTTCTTCTTGTCGATCCTGCGTCCAGGTGTGGGGTTCTTCCAACTGATTAGCTTTCTGCCCTCCTCATTGACGAGGAGTTCCGTGTCTCCCATCAACTCCATGAGCTTGGTCTTGAGTTTATCCACATCCATGGACGAACTGCCGTGGATGCTCTTGGCTACGATCAGCTCGTTGACAAGAGATTGCATCTCGTCCGTTGCCAGCACTTCGCCACCCTCGGCTACCGGGTACTTACTTGCTGCGTCAGGTGGGTTGATTGCCTCTGGCTCCTCGCCGTTGACAATGTGCCTGTCCCACCACTCCAGGATCTTCGCCCTGTTAGCGAGCCGATAGGTGGGGTTGTCCTCGACGCGGTGGATCAGGAACTTCGTGCCAGAGATCAACACTGCGATGTCTGCCCATCCACGGTTTGTTACATCCATGTAGTGGATCACCTGGACATAGTAGTGAGGTGGAACACTGATCGAGGCATCGTCGTCAGGGTTTCCCCACTCTCTGCCGAAGGAGTTGTTCTTGATCTCCAACAGACCCGGACCAAAGGTTGGGCACTCCACATACTGATCGGGTGTTCCCATCAGGCAGGGGTGATCGTCGTGCGCGACACACCCTGGCGTTCCCTTGATGAACACGCCCGTCCTTTTGCTGTACTCTTTGATGAGGACAGGTTCGAGCGTGTTTCCCCAGTACATGTCCTCGGTCTCGGTATCGACAACGCTCACCGGCTCGGTCTTGCTTCGCCAAACCTGATGTGGGCTTGCCCCCTTGTAGGAAGGGATACCCAGGATCGGGGCCACATCGGATCCACCGATCCCGAGCTGTCGTTCCTTCAACCAATCGAGGCGTTCTTTCTCAGTCATTCTTGCCCTCCTCCCCTCTTTCTGCATTTGCTAAGTGCCATTCGGCGCACCCCTCTTCGTCCGCAATCTTTACCGCATCCCAAAACATTTTCTTATTGAACTGTCCCCAGGTGAAGTTGTGCTGTGGTAGTTCAGCGTCCGACCCTTCGGCATATCCTGCTACTCCGATTCCCTGTCCCTCGATATGCCAGAACGAAATCCCGCAAGTAGTTCCTTTGAAGAGTGCCTTCTGTATTCGTGGAATATGATCGAGATCAGGTGTGTCCGCAGTGACCTCGCAACCGATCACTTCTTCCCAGATCTGTCTGAAGTTTTCGATCCCATCCTCCAGTGCATCTTCGTCGTAATGCTCTTCTGGAGGGTCGTCGTTCCTGTAAAACTCACCGTGTTGGAAAGAGTCTGCTTGTGTCATTCTTGCCCTCCTCCCTCTCCCACTCATCGACAACCAACGAAGCCCAGAAGTGTCCACCTGAATCTTCCTTCGTGTGGACTGTTCCAGGTATTTCATGACTAAAACCAGCGATGGTGTACCAGCCACTTCCGCAGTTCCAACTGCCCCTGAAATAGAACTTGTCTCCCACTGAAAGTTTCCCCAATGTCATTTGTTCAGTCATTCTTGTCCTCCTCCCATTCTCTTCTTCTCTCCCACTGCTCCTCCTCCTCGGGGTTGCCCACAAGGACGGGATCTTCCTCCTCTTCGATCACCCCCCATATCTGAATGACCTCTTTCTGAACCTCAATCCAGAAGGAATATGGAAGTTCAAGAGCAGTGATGTCGATCACATCCTTTCTCTCATTCAGCTTCTCCACGGGGTTCCCGTACCCCTCCACGACCAGCCATACTTTGACTGCCCAGGAGATTTCAGGGTCGTACAGAGACGACGAGTGGAGATGGCCGCGACGATTGCGGTAGTT